>Ga0247814_10000188_pt1 | contig 58062 bp, 49 predicted proteins | sample UWRJL179409R1_FD_179947 | JGI IMG/M metagenome (GOLD analysis project Ga0247814, IMG submission 179947) | Plant litter microbial communities from Arlington Agricultural Research Station in Wisconsin, United States - UWRJ-L179-409R-1 | ecosystem: Environmental > Terrestrial > Plant litter >... | reverse complement strand
TTTAACCACCGAAGACCCTTCGTTCTTTTCACATCGTGGTTTTATCAATGAAGCTTTTAAGCAATCTATTGTAAAAAATATTAAAACAAAGAAATTCTCTCGTGGTGCGAGTACTATTAGCATGCAATTAATCAAAAACGTTTTCCTGACCCGAGAAAAAACTTTGTCCCGAAAACTGGAAGAAATTCTATTGGTTTACATTTTAGAAAACAATAGAATTGTGAGCAAAGAACGCATGTTGGAAGTGTATTTTAATATTATCGAATGGGGGCCAAATGTATATGGAATTGGCGAAGCAAGTCAGTTTTATTTCCAGAAAACTCCTGCCGAATTGACTTTTAACGAATGCTTGTATTTGGCTCGAATCATTCCAAGTCCGAAAAAATTCATGTATCAGTTTAATGATGAAGGAAATCTAAGAGAGTCGGCAGTGCAACAAGTTTCTTTTTTAACCAATTTAATGATCAGAAGAGGATTGTTGACCCAGGACGATACTATTTTTAAAAGTCAGCCTACTATTTTAACCGGACCTGCAAAATCCTTACTTCGTATAAAAGTAAAAGATACCACAGTTGTTGATTCTTTGAAAATAAGCGATGAATTTGAGTTTTAATTTAACCGCAAAGAACACAAATTTCGCAAGGTTTTTTTAACCATTAAGGCATTAAGTTTAGTTAAGAGTTCTTCTTTTTTTTAATGTTTACTTAAAAACTTTTCCAACTTAGCGGTTAAGATTTAGTTCCTAAATTTTCTTAATGGTTTAAAATAACAAACCGTAAATTCATATTAAAATTTTTTGAATCTGCGGTTTATTATTTATGCTCTTTGTAGTAAAAATTAAGGAGCAGGATTAGGAATTGCTGCATGGACCGAATTAATATCTTTTATAATTTCATCGGATAAAACCACATCAATAGAAGTAATATTTTCTTTTAATTGTTCTAAAGTGGTTGCTCCAATAATATTACTAGTTACAAAAGCTTGTTGGTTTACAAAAGCCAAAGCCATTTGGGCTGGTGATAGACCATGTTTTTTAGCAATTGCAACGTACTGTGCTGCTGCTTCCGTGCTTTGTGCGCTGCTGTATCTGGAAAATTGCGGAAACAATTTAATTCGGGCATTTGGATGATTTTCGCCAGTTAGAAATTTACCCGAAAGTACTCCAAAAGCCATTGGAGAATAAGCAAATAAACCAATATTTTCTCTTGTACAAATTTCGGCAGAACCCACTTCAAATTGGCGATTTAACAAAGAATACGGATTTTGAACTGTTTTGATTTTCGGCAAATTGTTATACTTGCTTTCTTCCAGAAAACGCATAATTCCCCAAGGCGTTTCATTTGAAAGGCCGATGTGTTTGATCTTTCCTTCTTTGATAAAACCGTTTAAGGTTTCTAATACTAATTGGATGTTATCTTCCCAAGAATCTTCTTGTACTGTAAAACCTCTTTGTCCAAAGAAATTGGTTTTTCGCTCTGGCCAGTGCAATTGGTACAAATCGATATAATCAGTTTGTAAACGTTGCAAACTTTTGTCTAAAGCATATTTTAAACTTGCCGGAGAAAAATCAACTTTGTCACGCATGTAACCAAAATTAGGATTGGGTCCTGCAATTTTTGAAGCCAAAACAATTTCTTCTCTTTTGCCTGATTTTTTAAACCAGGTTCCCAGAATTTTTTCGGTACTTCCGTAAGTTTCTTCGCGTGCCGGAACCGAATACATTTCGGCAGTGTCAAAAAAATTAATGCCGTTTGCTACAGCATAATCCATTTGAGCATGTCCATCAGCTTCGGTGTTTTGTTGTCCAAAAGTCATTGTTCCAAGGCATATTTTACTCACTTTTATATCCGTATCGGGCAAAGTAGTGTATTTCATTGTCAAATTTTAAAAAATTAAAAAAGCAAAGTTACAAAGGTTTGTAAATCAAAAAAGGTTCGAAACAGTACTTCGAACCTTTTTAACTTTTATTTAATGCATGCTAGTTGATTTCGTTCAACATCTCGGCAATTTCGTCTAATCTTGGTGTTAATATAATTTCAATTCTACGATTTTTAGCTTTTCCTTCAGCCGTATCGTTTGTGGCTAATGGCGAGAATTCTCCTCTTCCCGCAGCAGTTAAACTCTTTTTGTTGATGCCTCTGTTTTCGCTCAAAATGTTTACAATAGCCGTAGCTCTTTTAGTAGACAAATCCCAGTTGTCTGAAATGGGACCAGAACCACCGTACGGAACATTATCCGTATGTCCTTCAATCAATACTGAAATATCTGGATTATCGGCTAAAACTTTTCCAAGTTCTACTACTGCTTTTTTCCCTTCAGGACCTACAGACCAGCTTCCAGAACTAAATAGCAATTTGTTTTCCATAGAAACATATACTTTTCCGTTTTTTTGTTCTACCGTCAGTCCTTTACCTTCAAATCCGTTTAAGGCTTTTGATAGAGTTTCTTTTAGTTTTCGCATCGTTGCTTCTTTGGCAGCAATCATGTCTTCAAGCTCTTTTAAACGTTGTGTGTTTTTGTTTAAACGTTCTTGCTCGATGGATAATGCTTTTCCTTTGGCTTCCAATTCCGCTAATAAATCACGATTTTTTTTCAGGTTAGCCTGCAAAGATTCGTTGCTGTTTTTTTCCAATGCATTGTATGAATCTTGCAAAAGAGCTAGTTTTTCCTTCAATGCTTTTTGATCAGCAGTCAACTTATCACGTTCTGATTTTAGTTTGCTTAAATCGTTTTTTAGACCATCTCTGTCTAATTCTAATTGATTTTTGGCTTTCAAAAGATCAGCGTTTTCGTCTGATAAACTTCTGTTTTCTTTCTTTAAATCCGTGTATTTGTTTTCTAAATCAGTATATATTTTTTTAGAAACACAAGAAGTTGTCAGTGCTAAAACTAATAGGCCTAAGGAAATTTTTTTTATCATTTTCATTTTATTTAAATCTAATTATTTTTTGCCATTAATCTATTCTATATCTAAAACAACGGGGCAATGATCAGAATGTTTTGCTTCTGGCAAAATAAGTGCTCTTTTGATTCGGTCTTTTAAAGGTTCGCTTACCAAACAATAATCAATACGCCAACCTTTATTATCGGCTCTGGCTGTTTTTACACGAACCGTCCACCAGGTGTAATTGTTAGGTTCTTTGTTTAAATGACGGAAACTATCAATGAATCCATTTTTCAAAAAAGTATCCAGCCAGGAGCGTTCAGCCGGAAGAAATCCAGAAACTTTAGCATTTCTAATTGGATCATGAATATCAATAGCTTCGTGGCAAATATTGTAATCGCCACAAATAATAAGATTTGGAATTTCCAGTTTTAAATTAGTAATGTAATTTTGGAAATCATCCATAAACATAAATTTATGGCTCAGTCTTTCAATATTTGTTCCCGAAGGCAAATAAAGGCTCATTACTGAAAAATCATCAAAATCAACACGTAGCGTTCGTCCTTCGAAGTCCATATGCTCAATTCCTGTGCCAAAAACTACATTATTGGGTTTAATTTTAGATAAAATGGCAACACCGCTATATCCTTTTTTAGTAGCTGGAAACCAATAATGATACGGATAGCCTGCTAATTCAAAGTCCGATAACGGAAGTTGTTCAGGTGTAGCCTTAATTTCCTGAAGACAAACCACATCAGGTTTTGATTGTTCTAACCAATTAATAAATCCTTTTGAAATTGCCGATCGAATTCCATTGACATTATAAGATACAATTCTCATCTAATTTGTTTTTTGATTTCCAAAAATACTAAAAAATAATGCGCTCATGGTACAAAAAAAATAAAATCAAATGGGGCTCATAGCCGGATAATGGAGTTTTTTTCTATCTTTGTTTTTCGCTCAAAAAACAAAAAATAAATGGGTTTAGTTACCGCCAAAGAAGTTGCAAAAGCAATTAATGTTGAGAAATACGGGGTCTTAGGGACTTTTTCCGGTTGGTTATTAATGAAGGTTCTAAAAATTTCCACACTAAATAAGGTTTACAATCGCAATAAACATTTAAAAGAAATTGATTTTTTAAATGGAGTTGTTGACGATTTACAAATAAAATTTGAAATTCCAGAAGAAGATTACAAACGTTTACCCAAAGACGGAGCCTATATTACTATTTCAAATCATCCGCTTGGAGGAATTGATGGCGTTTTGTTGTTGAAATTAATGTTAGAAAAAGAGCCTAATTTTAAGATTATTGCTAATTTTTTATTGCATCGAATTGAACCCTTAAAACAATACATCATGCCTGTAAATCCTTTTGAAAATCATAAGGATGCTAAATCTAGCGTGGTAGGAATTAAAGAAACTTTACGCCATTTAAGTGATGGAAAACCATTGGGAATGTTTCCTGCAGGTGAAGTTTCTAGTTATAAAGACGGTCAGCTTGTTGTAGATAAACCTTGGGAAGAAGGAGCAATTAAAGTAATTAGAAAAGCTCAGGTGCCTGTTGTTCCTATTTATTTTCATGCTAAAAATAGCCGTTTGTTTTATTTGCTTTCTAAAATCAGCGGAACTTTAAGAACTGCAAAGTTGCCATCGGAACTTTTTAGTCAAAAAAATCGTGTGATTCGGGTGAGAATTGGAAAACCAATTTCAATTGCTGAGCAAAATGAATACGAAAGTATCGAAGCTTATTCGGAATTCCTGAGAAAGAAAACCTATATGCTGGCTAATCCTTTTGAAAAAGAAAGCAAACTTTTAACGCCTTCGAATCTAAAAATCACAAGAAACCCAAAGGAAATTGCTACTCCTGCGAATGAAGAAAAAATGATCTCGGAAGTAAAAACTTTAAGAGATACAGATTGCCGACTTTTGCAAAGCAAGAATTATGAAGTGTTTTTTGCACAAGCCAAAAATATTCCGAGTATTTTACATGAAATAGGGCGTTTGCGTGAAATTACTTTTAGAGAAGTAGGAGAGGGAACAAATGAGTCTATCGATTTAGATGAGTTTGATCAATATTACCATCATCTATTTTTATGGGATGATGAAGCACAAAAAATTGCAGGTGCGTACAGAATGGGATTGGGTTCCGAAATTTATCCAAAACACGGTATCGAAGGATTTTATTTGAACGATTTGTTTCGTTTTGAACCAGAATTATATGAAATGATGCACCAATCCATTGAAATGGGACGTGCTTTTATTATCAAAGAATACCAACAAAAACCAATGCCGTTGTTCCTGCTTTGGAAAGGAATTATTCATACAACCTTGCGTTTTCCAGAACACAAATATCTTTTAGGCGGTGTAAGTATCAGTAATCAGTTTTCTGATTTTTCGAAATCGCTGATGATTGAGTTTATGAAATCCAATTATTACGATCCGTATATTGCGCAATACATTCATCCGAAAAAAGCCTATAAGGTAAAACTTAAAGATGCTGACAAAGATTTTATATTCAATGAAACTGAAGCTGATTTGAATAAATTTGATAAAATTATTGACGAATTAGAACCAGGTATTTTACGTTTGCCTGTATTGATAAAAAAATACATCAAACAAAATGCAAAGGTGGTTGCTTTCAACGTAGATCCTTTATTTAACAATGCCATTGATGGTTTAATGTACATTAGGATTTCAGATATTCCAGAAAGTACCATGAAACCAGTAATGGAAGAATTTCAGGCAGAACTGGAACGAAAATTTAATGAAAAAGGAGAATATCCTATTTAAAAATAAAAAAGTCTCGCTATTAGAAAACGAGACTTTTTCTTTTTAGAACCAGGGTTTTCGCCCTAGTTGATATGTTCTGTAAAATTCTTCATCGGACTTAGTCAAATAAATAATACCTTCTATAAGTCCTAACAATCCTGTGAGTGCGCCAAAAGTAATCAAGCTTAGAAAAAGCCAAATAATACCTTCTCTGGTATAACCCAATAAAAATTTATGAATTCCTAAAGGACCAAGAATTATAGCTAATAATCCAGCGGCTAATTTTTTATTATCTTCTGGATACGATTGCGGATTGTTCCAATGTTCATGTTTTGAATTTTCCATAATCATAAATTTTATTGATTATTACATATAAAATTATGAAAATGTTTTAAATGAATATACTAATAGATTAAACTTTTTTGTGAAAATAATAATAACTATAACTCAGAAGTACCTATTTCATTAATTTCTGCGGTATCATTTTTAGGATCAAATCCATATTTATTTGGACCTTGTTCACCTTCAGTACAAAATAGTATTAACATCCATATTGATATTCCTATTATTACTAAAAGTGGAGCAAAAAAAGCTACTCCAAGAGAATTCATTGAAGCTCCTCCTGAAATAAATACAGAAAATCCAGAAATTAACATTGCAATAACTGAGACTATCATTATTCCATAAGTAAGTAATAATAGTTTACCGCTTTTACCAATATCATGAAGTCTTCTCACGGAGACAGCCAAACCAGGTATAAAAATAGCCAAATTATATAGACTGCTCAAAACTCCTGAATTTCCTAATTTAAATCCAGAAATTGTGTCTACTAAAGTTAATAATATACCAATAATTATATTTGCCAATGTGAAATACCAATATTCACTTCTTCTGGCTCTGCCACTAAAATTTGCATAGTTTTCAAAAACTACCTTTTTGTACCATTCAATCATAATTAATATTTTTTTAGTTGTCAATCCTACTTTAGGATTTTAACTACTAATATATACATTTTACAGAAAAGTAGTACTGAGTAATTATTTAAAATATAATTTTTTAATTTTATCAACAATTACCTGTGCTAATCTTTCGTGACTTTCAAATGTCCAGCCCGCTACGTGAGGTGATAATAATACATTATCAGCTTCTAATAGATATTGAAAAGTTTCGGGTGTCATTTTATCCTGGAATAAGGTTTCAAAAGAAAGTTTTTCATATTCTAAAACGTCTAATCCAGCACCTAATATTTTTCTAGATTGCAAAGCCGTAACCAAATCAGCGGTTATAATATTTTTTCCTCTGGAAGTATTAAAAATCCAAAACGGTTTGGCAAAAGCATTGATGTATGCCGAATTGACCATTTTATCCGTTTCAGGAGTCCACGGAAGATGCAAACTCAAAACATCTGTTTTTTGCTGTAATTCGGCTAAAGAAACTTGTTTTGCATTGGCATCACCCATATTTTCTTTTATATCGTAACAAAGTACCTCAACATCAAAACCTCGTAGTTTTTTGGCAAACCATTTTCCCATATTTCCGTAACCAATAATACCTACGGTTTTCCCGTCTAATTCATGACCGCGATTGCTTTCTCTGTTCCAGTGTCCAGAGCGAATTTCTCTATCTGCCCGATTGAGATTGTTGAAAAGCGACAAAATCATACCCAGAGAATGCTCGGCTACAGCGTTTCTGTTTCCTTCTGGAGCAGCAATTAGCTGGATGTTTTTGGATATGGCATAATCGCAATCAATGCTTTCTAATCCTGCACCAACACGGGCTATAAATTGGAGGTTTGTTGCCTTGTCTAAAAAGGTTTTATCTATTTTAAATCGACTGCGAATTACAATTCCTTGATAATCCTGAATTTTTGATTCTATTGTTTCTTTTGGCGAAGTAAAATCTTCATGGTTTTCAAAACCTAATTCCTGCAACTGCTGCATTAAAATGGGATTATTACTATCTATGTGAAGAATTTTGATATTCATAACTGTTTTTGATTGAGTCTTCAAAAATAACAAAAAACCATTTCTAAATTTAGATAAACTTAGAAATGGTCTCTTTGTTGAATTAATCAAACCTAAAGTAATTTTTTACATACGCTTCCTTTTTACCGATTCATTTTCAGTTAATAGTGTACTGATTTTTCATTTCCGAATAAGAAGCGAGAAATCTTGTCGTAAAACATGTTGAATAACTTTTTCATAATAATACTTTTTTAATTAGTTAAAAATTAAATCATTAACAAGAAAAGTTAGGTGTAGTCGGGGTATGTTTCTATAAATTTACATTTATTTTTAATGCTATGATAACTAGAATTGAAATATTCGATGTAAAGCTATTTTTTATAGATAAACTACATGATAATCAGTGAATTGAGTTATTTTTTTTACAAAAAATACAGCTTAATTTAGTCAATTTGAGTTGTGATTGAAAAATTTGAAAAAAGAATCACTAAAAAAACTATATTTACATTCTTGCTTACAAATGTGTATTTTACATTTAATAAACCATTCTATTACATTCAAAAATTAAGATAGCTATGAATTTTTTACGCCTTGGTATTTTATTGAGTTTTATTGTTGTCTCTACGACAGTTCATTCTCAAAAATTGAAAAAGAATCAGTTTCATAATCCTTTAGCATTACAAAGAGCCGATCCATTTGTGACAAAAACAGCCGATGGAACTTATTATTTTATTGCTACTGCTCCAGAATACGATCGAATAGAAATTCGCAGTTCAAAAACCATCAATGGTATTAAAGAAGCGAAACCAGTTGTGGTGTGGCGTAAACATGATAAAGGTGCTATGGGAAATCATATCTGGGCTCCTGAGTTGCATCGAATTGATGGGAAATGGTATATTTATTTTGCAGCAGGATCAGCTGAAGACCGATGGAAAATACGCATGTATGCTTTATCAAATCCTTCTGAAGATCCAACAAAAGGGGAGTGGAAAGAAGAAGGCCAAATTGTAACTAAAAAAGATGTTTTTGCTTTAGATGCAACTACTTTTGAACATAAAGGACAACGTTACCTTATTTGGGTTGACAGAGGACCAGGAAATGTAGTAAACACAAGTTTATATATTGCAAAAATGACTAGCCCAACTACTGTTGATGACAAACAAGTAGTAATTAGTCAGCCTGATTACGACTGGGAAATGCATACTTACAAAGTAAATGAAGGACCGGCTGTATTAATTAGAAATGGAAAGGTGTTTTTAACGTTCTCTGCCAGTGCTACAGATGCTACTTATTGTTTGGGGTTGCTTTGGGCAAAAGAAGGTGCTGATTTGCTTGATCCGGCATCCTGGAATAAATTAGACAAACCAGTTTTTTTTACTAACGAAAAATTCAAACGCTACGGTCCAGGACACAACAGTTTTACTGTTGCTGAAGATGGAAAAACAGATGTAATGATTTACCATACTCGTGATTACGAAAAAATCAAAGGAGATGCCTTATCTGATCCAAACCGTCATACTCACGCCAGAGTATTAAAATGGACTAAAGACGGAATGCCTGATTTTGGTCAGGAAATTGATGATAACGATATGGCTTTGAAAACCAAGAAAAAATAATTTGCCTTTTTAGTTATGTTGAAAAAAGGGCTTCTCAAATTATCGAGAAGCCCTTTTGTATTTTAAAGACAGGAAATTAAATCCCTTTAATTTTCTTTACTGCCGCTTTAATTCCGCGAATCAATGACGAACTAAATCCGTGTGATTCCATTTCGCTTAATCCTGCAATGGTACAACCTTGAGGCGTAGTTACTCTGTCAATTAATTGTTCCGGGTGAATTTGTTCTTCCATAACCATTTCAGCAGCTCCTTTTACCGTTTGTGCTGAAATAGCCAATGCTGTTTTCCAGTCAAATCCTATTTCGATTCCAGCCTGCATAGACGCTCTAATGTAACGCAAAGCAAAGGCAGTTCCGCTTGCTGCTAAAACCGTAGCCGCATCCATTAATTTTTCGTCAATTACTGGAGCTGTTCCTAAGTCTTTAAATATAGTTACTAATTTTTCGCCTTGTTCAGCATGTTTTTCATTGAAAGAAATACAAGTTGCTGAAGCTCCGTATTGTGCCGCAATGTTAGGCATAATTCGAATGGCTTGATGGTCTTCGCCAATTTTACTCTGAAGTGCTTCAATAGACAATCCGCTTACTCCGGAAGCAATTATTTTATTCGAAATAACAGGAAGAATTTCAGCTAAAACAGTATCTACCTGGTATGGTTTAATTGTTAAAATGATAATATCAGCCTGTTGTATGTTGTGTTTATTGTCTGAAGAAACATTAACGCCTAATTTTTCTAAATATAAAATGCTTGAGGTGTTTCTTCTGGTTACGGTAACCTGGTGTTCAGTTGAAAATTTAGCCATTCCTAATGCAATAGCAGCTCCTAAATTTCCTCCTCCAATGATATGTATATTCATATTCTTTATTGTTTTATTATCTTCTAATTATTAAAAACCTAAAATAAGTTTGGCAATCGAAAAATAAATTAAGATTCCACAGATATCGTTACTTGTTGTAATAAATGGCCCGGTTGCCAGAGCGGGGTCAATGCCAAATTTATCTAATAACAATGGAATAAATGTCCCAATTAATGATGCAATTACAATTACCGAAATCAAAGCAATGGTAACAATAAGACCTATTACAATCTCTACATTCAATAAAAAATGACTCCCAATGAACAGAATACTGGCCAGAATTACACCATTTAATAAACTTAACGAAACTTCTTTTATCAATCGGTTGAATAAGGAACCACTTAAAGTATCATTAGCTAAACCTTGTACAATAATTGCCGAAGATTGTACACCAACATTTCCTGCCATCGCAGCAATTAGCGGTGTAAAAAAGAAAAGATTGCCATGTTCTAACATTGCCCCTTCAAACAATCCCAGTACTCTTACGGTTATAAAACCACCTAGTAAAGCTAAAACCAACCAGGGCAAACGTGCTTTAGTCAATTCCATGATGCTATCATCGGCTTCAACATCTTGTGAGATACCCGCAGCCAACTGGTAATCCTGATCGGCTTCGTCCTTGATAACGTCTACGATGTCATCAATGGTGATTCGTCCCACCAGGCGTCCTAATTCGTCCACCACAGGAATAGCCTCTAAATCGTATTTTTGCATGATACGAGCCACTTCAACATCTTCGGCATCTACGTTTACATAATTGAGTTTTCGAATGTAAACATCGCTAATAGCTGTTTTTGTAGAAGTAGTAGTCAATAAATCTTTTAATGACAAGCGTCCTTTTAATCGGTCTTCATCATCCACCACATAAATAGAATGTACGCGAGAGATGTTTTCAGCCTGAATACGCATTTCTTTTACACAGGTTAGTACGTTCCAATTTTCATTGACTTTTACTAATTCCTTGTGCATGATTCCACCCGCAGTATCTTCTTTATAACGAAGTAAGTCGACAATATCTTTGGCATGTTCAACGTCTTGTAGTTCTGATATTACTTCTGCCTTTATTTCTTGCGAAAGTTCAGCAATAATATCGGCAGCATCATTAGTTTCAAGTTCGTCTAACTCTTCTGCGATTTCTTTTGGCGAAAGCCTACTTAATATATTTTCACGCAAATCATCTTCTAATTCCAGAAGAATTTCTGCTGTTTTGTCACTGTCTAAAACTTTAAAGATGTAGGTAGCATCATCAAAATCAAGCTCGTCCAGAATTTCGGCAATATCAGCATGGTGGATATCATTCAGAATTACTTCCAGTTTATGGTCGTTTTTTTCCTGAATAAGTTCCTTTACTTCATTTATTAATTCCTTGCTGATTTTAAACTCCATCGGCTTCTATTTTTTGAGTAAGTTCGATAAATTGTGTTACATCCAGTTGCTCCGGACGGAGGTCAAAGATAGTATCTTCTCTTAACTTATCGGATAAATTCAATGTTTTTAAACTGTTACGTAAAGTTTTGCGACGTTGCTGAAAAGCCGTTTTTACTACCGTAAAAAAGAGTTTTACACTACAAGGAAGGCTGTAATCTTCTTTTCTTCGCATACGCATTACGCCCGATTTTACCTTTGGTGGTGGATTAAAAACATGTTCGTCTACGGTAAACAAATATTCGGTATCATAGAATGCCTGTGCCAGAACAGATAGAATTCCGTATGCCTTACTTCCTTTTTTCTCGCAAATTCGTTCCGCTACTTCTTTTTGAAACATACCAGAGAATTCAGGGATTTGATCTCTCAATTCTAATACTCTAAAAACAATTTGGGTCGAAATATTGTATGGAAAATTCCCAATTATAGCAAATTGCTTGTTTTCAAAAACTTCATTGATATTGTATTTCAAAAAATCCTGAGAAATAATTTTACCGTGTAATTTTGGATAATTGGCTTCCAGATAAGTTACGGATTCGGTATCGATTTCAATGACATATGTATTGGTAGGCTTGTCCAACATATATTTGGTCAAAACCCCCATTCCTGGTCCTATTTCTAATATATCCTCATATCCTTCTAAGCTTAAGGTATCGGCAATGGCTTTAGCAATACTTTCGTCTTTTAAGAAATGCTGTCCGAGGTGTTTTTTGGCTTTTACTTTATCCATGTTATTGTTGCGAGGCACGAAGCAATCTCGTATGTTTTTAAGTTTGTTTTACCACGAAGGCAGGAAGTCACAAAGTTTTTAAAAAAACTAGTGTTCCGAAATCACTTGTAGTTCCGTTCTAAAAGTGAGCATTTTTTCGCCAAAGAGCTTTTGTCCTTCCGCTTGTAATACTGGTGCATCTTCACGATAGTATTTTTCTAAAGTAGCTTTGCTATCGGTGGTGTATTGTGTGGAGTAAGTTACGCCTCCCATTTCTTCTTCTACCAAAACACGAACTAATCGAGCCGAAATAAATTTTCCAGTAGCAATCATTTCAGGAATGTGTTTGTGTTGCATCCAGATCATCCATTGGTCGTGAACGCTTTCGTGTATATTAGTGGTAACGTTGTATATTATCATTTTAAAAGTATTAAGATGGGAGAATTAAGTATTAAGACTTTAACCGAATTATCTTTGTTTCTCCTGATTTTATTTCTAATTGATATTGCTTTTTGCAATTGATATTGTTATTTCTAAAGATTCTTATCTCCTCTTAATTCTCGGAATTTCTTACGGGCTTCTACAAAATAAATGCTGTCCTGATGATTGAAAATAATCTTCTCATACAGCGGCTTTGCTTTTTCAGGCTCGTTTAATTTCTTGCTGTAGATTTCTGCCGAAAAAAACAGGGCTTCATCAATATAAATTCCATCGTTATGCTGTTCTATTATCGATTGGTATTGGCTTAAAGCCAAATTGTATTCGCCAATTTTTTCATAGGTTTTCCCCAGTCGCAATTGCGTTACAGCTTCAATTTCCTGTCCTTTAAATGTTTTTAAAACCAGTTGAAACTGGGCAATGGCTTCCTGATTTCTATTTTGATATAACAAATAATCGCCTTTAGCAAAAGCCTTCAAAGCGGTTTGTGTTGAATCGGCTACGGTGTTGTCATTAATCAATAAAAAATATTCTAAGGCATCATTAGCAATCAACTGAGTGTTTGCCGATTTCATCTCCTTAAATTGTTTTAACGCCCAGGGAAAATCGCCTTTAAAATAACTCGTTTTGGCAGCTTTCAAACTCGCTTCATGAGCCACGACATCATTTTTTAGATCCATTTCAATTTGCGAATAATACAACAACGCCTGATTGAATTTTTCTTCGAAAAGTAAAATATCAGCCAGTTCCATTTTGGCCTGAGCCATTTCATAATTATTCAGTTGCAAGTCCAAAGCTTTTTTTACAATTGCCTTAGCTTGTTCGGGTTTTTTTAGATTAAAAGCCACAAAATGCGCCTGAATTAGCTGCAAAGATAAGGTAAAAGGACTGATTTCATATTCTTTCAGTAAAGTCTCAATTTCGGAGTTGATGGTTGCGAAATCTTTTTCGGTAGCTTTTTTGATTTTTAGTTCTATCAAATAGGAATGTGCCTGAACTAATAATCCTAAATCTTTGGTGTTTTCAATTACAAAAGCCAGAATTTCCGTTGCTACTTCCTGATCGTCTTCTTCAATGGCTAAGTTTGCCAAATTTAAAATAGTAGAAAGTGATTCGGGATTACGTTTGTAAATGGCTTTTTCCTGAATAAAGGCTTTCGAAAATTCTTTTTGTTGTACATAAAACCAACTCAAATACTGATTCCAAAATAAATCTTGATTTTTTTGAACTTTTAGAATTAAAGCTTTTCGCAAAGCATTACTGAAACTCACATCCGCTTCATCGGTCATAAAACGCGACAATTGATTCTGAATCATAACCGAACTTTGTGGGCTGTCAAAGGCTTCGTTTAAGAAAGTGTTAATCATCATTTCATAATTACCTAATTGTCCGTAAAGTAAACCTTGTTGGTAATTAAAATTATAATTGGGCTGAATTTCGGTAGCGGTTTGATACGCTTTTAAGGCATATTCTAATTGCACTTTTCGTTCAAAAGAATTAGAAATTCCATATACTTCATTGGGATTTTTACGAATGCGTTCTATAGCTTGGTCGTAATAACTCTTAGCTTTTGCATCGTTTTTTTGCAATTGGTAATTATAACCTAACTCGACTAAAAGATTGCCCTGATTGTATTTGGTCAATCGGTTTTGGATGGCTTTTTCAGCAACGTCAAACTGTTGCAATTGTTGGTAACAATCGATGGTTCGAAGAAAATATTGCATGTTTTGAGGAACGTTTTCTAACAATTCCTCATAACTGATTTTGGCTTTTTCAAAATCGCCTTTGTCGTAATAATACTGCGCTAATTGTTCGTTTTGCGAAAATGCAAATAACGAAAATAACAAAGTAATATAAGTAAAGAGCTTTTTCATAACCGGAAAGGGTTTGAAATTAGAATTTGAAAAATTTCTTTTTTCTTTAAACCATTAAGAAATTAAGTTTAGTGCTTCTTAATTTCTTAATGGTTGTAATTATTAATTCTGTTTAAAGAGAATTAATTAATAATATCAAATCCGCAGTACGGACGTAAAACTTCAGGAATAACAATTCCTTCCGGAGTTTGGTAATTTTCAAGAATTCCAGCTAAAACTCTAGGCAAAGCCAATGAACTTCCGTTTAAGGTGTGTGCCAATTGGTTTTTACCGTCTTTGTCTTTGTAACGTAATTTTAAACGATTTGCCTGGAAAGTTTCGAAATTTGAAACTGAAGATATCTCTAACCAGCGGTCTTGCGCTGTAGAAAATACTTCAAAATCATAAGTCAAAGCTGATGTGAAACCCATATCCCCACCACAAAGGCGTAAAATTCGATATGGCAATTTCAATTCGTTCAGGATTTCTTTTACATGTTCTACCATTCCATCGAGAGCTTCATAGGATTTCTCAGGATGTTCAATACGTACAATTTCTACTTTATCAAATTGGTGCAAACGGTTCAATCCACGAACGTGCGCTCCATAAGAACCTGCCTCACGACGAAAACACGGTGTGTAAGCAGTTGTTAGAATAGGAAATTCGTTTTCGGTTAACAATACATCTCTAAACAAGTTGGTTACTGGAACCTCAGCCGTTGGGATCAAATATAAATTATCCGTAGCATCATGATACATTTGACCTTCTTTGTCTGGTAATTGTCCCGTTCCATAAGCCGAAGCTTCGTTTACAAAATGAGGTACCTGAACTTCATTGTAACCAGCAGCGGTATTTTTGTCTAAAAAATAATTGATTAAAGCACGTTGCAAACGGGCTCCTTTTCCTTTGTAAACTGGAAATCCAGCTCCTGTAATTTTATTTCCTAATTCAAAATCAATGATGTCATATTTTTTTACCAATTCCCAGTGCGGTTGCGCTCCTTCGTGTAAAACAGGAACTTCGCCAGCTTCAAAAACATTTAAGTTGTCATCAGCTGATTTTCCCTGAGGAACAATATCCGCAGGAAGATTTGGTAAAGTGTATAGTTTTTCAGTAAGTTCGGCAGCAATTGCTTCGGCAGTTTCGGCTAGTTTCTTACTTTTCTCTTTGTTGCTAACTGTTTTTTCTTTTAAGATGGCGGCTTTGGCTTTTTCGCCTGCTTTCATCATTTCTCCAATGTCTTTGGACAATTTATTAGATTCGGCTAAAATGTTGTCTAATTCTACTTGCGTAGCACGACGACGCTCATCAAGTTCTACAACTTCTTCTACAACAGTTTTAGCGTCTAGATTTCTTTTGGCTAAAGCTTGGATTACTTTTTCTTGATTCTCTCTAATAAATGCAATTTGTAACATAGTTGGATTTTTATAACTATAAAATTTCTAATAACGGTAGCAAATTTAAGGAAATGTTTGAGACTTATGAGACAAAATTTTAAGGAAATGTTTTGTGAAAAGTTATTTCGCAAAGTTGCTCAAAGTGAACACGGAGATTCGCAAAGTCTAATTTGAAATTCTCTGTTAGCCTTTGTGTTTTTTCTTCGTGAATCTCTGTGGAATTAAAAAACTATTTTTGCTAAGGAAAGATTAAAAAGGATTAGGAATACTAAACTTGAAATTACTTCCTTTTCCCATCTCGCTTTCTACCCAAAGTTTTCCGCCATGTTTTTCAATAAATTCTTTGCATAACATCAGTCCTAAACCTGTTCCAGTTTCATCGATAGTTCCTAATGTGGTGTGTCTGTGGTTGATGATAAACAATTCGGCTGCTTTTTCCGGAGCAATTCCAATTCCGTTGTCTTTTACAGAAAATACGGTTTGTTGATTTTCTCTGGTCATTGAAAGCAGTACTTCGCCATTAGGTTGAGTAAATTTTATGGCATTTGAGATTAGATTTCGAAAAATAGTTTCCAGCATATCTTTGTCGGCAAAAACATATTGATTGTTTTGTATTTCAGACTCAATTGTTATGTTTTTGTTCTTGGCAATATTAGCCAGCAAATTGATTGTTTTGTCAGTAACCGAAATTATTTCTAATTCTTTGGGAGTAAACTCAATTTTTCCTGTTTGAGATTGTGCCCAGGTTAAAAGGTTTTCGAGTAACGAATAAGTGTCTTTAGACGATTGATGAATGAGTTGGATAAACTCATTAGTTTCTTTACCGTTTAAATCATTGTCTTTTTCCAATAACAATTCCGAAAGTCCAATAATTCCACTAAAAGGTCCTTTTAAATCGTGGGCAATAATGGAAAAGAAAGTGTCTTTGTCGCTTAATAATTTCTTGATCTGGATTTCTTTTTCTTCTTGTAATAAAAGCAAATAACCCACTCCGCTGATAATCATCATAAGAAATACAATCAAAAAGATTATTTTTTGTGCAGGATCGACCGAGTATAGCGTTGTTGAGGTTTTAAAGAGCGGATAAATAATTCTAAAAATTAATCCTGCTAATAAGATGATGTAATTAAAGCCCAATATTTTTTTAAATAAACTGCTTCGTGTTCCTGTTAGGAATCGTAAAGTAGGCAGAATTAACAATAAAAAAATAGAAAGTGATGCTAATGCCACTCTTACATAAGCCGGAGATTCAACCCATACGGAATAATAAAAACTTAAAAGTACAATAACAAACAGTATGGTCTGGATTCGATAAGCTTTTTTAAATTTATCCTTGACCATCATCAACATGGCTACGGATTCCAGATAGTAGCTTGTAAAAACTAAGGTATTAGGAATAATGATATTTATTGCATTGAATGTAACAGTATCAGTTCGAAGAAAAAAAGCCAACCAGGCAAAGGATTGAAAAATTTTAGAAAAACCAAAGACTAATAAATGGGTTTTATTATCCTTGCTAAAAAGGGTAAAACGAAACGTAAAAACCAGCGTAGCTAAAGCAAAATTTCCCCAAAACAATAATCCCATTATATTGCGAATATCCAGCACAAATAATTTCGACAATTGATTTAGGCATTCCATAACAATCTAAAGTTTTCTTCTGATTCTCCAAATGTTTGTAGTGTAGACAAAAATATACTTATTTTGATTGAATCCTAAAAAAGTATGCAACAATTTGGAGAATTTAGTGTGGCAATTATTCTCTTTTAATTTCGCGACCGATAAATTCTTCTAAAACAGCAAACATTTCGTCTACCGAAAGTACTTCGGTATCAGGATGGGATTTTAAGAAAGCGGCATTAAGTGCTACCAGATTTTCTTCCAGTTCGAAAAATGTATCGTTGTTCAATAAATCTCTGGTTGGATTAACGCCTTCTAATTTTCCTTGCAAAAATTTGTTGAGCTTAACACTACTCATCAAACGAACTTTTTTAGATTGCTGCTGGAATAATTCCAAATGCTTTTCGGCACCAATTAACTGCAAACCTTCTTCAATTAATTCATTCAACTCTTTATTCCAGCCTGATTTGTAAACAAATTGAGCAAAATTACCTTCGGTATGTTGTGCTACATAATAATCTAAATAATAACTCATCAAGGCATCTTCGTGAATCAAATCGTCGTCAATTTTTTCCTCACGCATTAAATTGATTACCGAAATGTTAGAATTGATAATGTCTTGTGGGTTTTCGCTTTTGGCTGCGTTTTCTGAGATAATGATTTTACCGAATTCCATTGGATTACTTTTTAAAGTGTGGAGGGCAAATTTCGGCTAAAATACTGTAACTAATCAAGTTTTTCAAAAAAATAAATTATCTTAGCAGTATGAGAATGAAAGAGACCATACAATTAAAATTAGCCGAATTTTTAAACTTGTGTAAAAGTCACAAGGTTAAGAATATTTATGCTTTTGGTTCTGCGATTAATGAAAATTTCAATGACGAATCTAGTGATATTGATTTACTTATTGAAATTGATAGTGAAGATCCAGTTGAACGTGGTGAAAACCTAATGGATATTTGGGATAAATTCGAAGATTTTTTTCAACGAAAAGTAGACTTATTAACACATTCCTCTATTAAAAATCCAATTCTTAGAAAAAACATAGATACTACCAAAATTTTACTTTATGACGGAAAAGAGCAAAAAGTATCTTTCTGATGTTTTGATAGCGATAGACTTAGTGCGTCAATTCACTATTGATATTACCGATTTTAACAGCTATGAAAAAGACCTAAAAACTCAAAGTGCTGTCGAAAGACAGTTAGTTATTATCGGAGAAGCTCTAAATAAACTAAGACAAACTCAATCTGATTTTACAATTGAAAATGACAAACAAATCATCGGTTTTCGTAATCGTTTAGTTCATGCTTACGATAGTATTGACAACTCCATTGTTTGGGCAATTATCCATCGTCATCTAGAAAAGTTGAAAGAAGAAATCGAAAATTTACAAGAATAAATTTTTAGATTTCATAAAAGAAGATTTATTCAGCATTAGTTTCACTGCTGTTTTTTTGCTGATTGATTTTGGCAACCAAAGCTTTCAAACGCAAGGCTTTTGCTGCTTTCTCTTCTTGTAATTTAGCCTTTTTTCGATTCAATAATTTGGTATGTAAAGCCTTGTTTTTGGTGTTTTTTTCAGGTCCTTTTGCCATGATTTATTTTCTTTAAATCCGTTCGCAAAGATAGGAGAAAAGAGATTTGTAATTTTATTTAAGTACTTTTTCGTAGGCTTTTCTTGGTGCTCCTCTAAAAAATACTTCACCACACAAGGTATAGTTTAGGTTTTCGAAAATTTTCATCATTGCAAAATTGTCAAAATTAGTATCGGCTTTGATACTGTAAATGTTGTTTTGAAGTGCAAAATCTTCTACATAATTCATAATCTTTTTGGCAAGACCTTTGCCCAAATAATTTTCATCAATTGCTACTCGGTGTATAACAACAAAATCATCATTTGTAAGCCACTTTCCATCAATATTTTCATAAGCAGGTTCATCATTAATCATGATCGCAACATATCCAATGATTGTTTCTTCTTCGGCTAAAACAAAACCGAATCCTTTTTCGATGTCATTTTTTACCACGTTAAGATTTGGATAGCCATCCTGCCATTGATTACTTCCGTCATTTTTTCTTCTAATAATGGCTTGTTGTAATAGCTTCCAAATCGAATCTGCTTCGGGTATTTCGGCTTTTCTAAAGGTATATTGCATCTTTAATTTCTTTTCTCAAATATAAAAATTAATCTTATTAGCATTGGAGTTTTTGATTGGGAAATCCTTTTACTTTTTTCTTTAAAAACAGAAAGATTGCAATGTCCGGAAGTTTCGGGAGTAGTAAATAGCTCCAAATAAAATTCTATTCCTTATTTTTGCGCTCTATAAAATTGAATTATGCTACAGAATCCAGAAAGATATACCATTACGGCGGCGTTGCCTTATACTAACGGACCAATTCATATTGGGCATTTGGCGGGTGTTTACGTGCCTTCGGACATCTATTCCAGATATTTAAGATTACAAGGAAGAGACGTTTTGTTTGTTTGCGGAAGCGACGAACATGGAGTTGCCATTTCGATGAAAGCTAAAAAAGAGGGCATTACACCTCAGGAAGTTATTGATAAATACGATGGAATTATCCGTAAATCGTTTTCTGATTTTGGAATTGCATTTGATAATTATTCTCGAACTTCGGCTAAGATTCATCATGAAACGGCTTCGGAATTCTTTAAAAAATTATATGACAAAGGTGATTTTATCGAAGAAGTTACTGAACAATTGTATGATGCTAAAGCAGATCAATTTTTGGCAGATCGTTTTGTAATTGGAACTTGTCCAAAATGTGGAAACGAAGAAGCGTATGGCGACCAATGCGAAAAATGTGGTTCGACTTTGAATGCTACTGATTTGATTAATCCAAAATCGACTATTACCGGAGAAACTCCTATTTTGAAATCGACAAAACACTGGTTTTTACCATTGGATAGATACGATGCCTTTTTGAGAGAATGGATTCTGGAAGGACATAAAAACGACTGGAAACCAAATGTTTTTGGTCAGGTAAAATCCTGGATTGACGGCGGATTAGAGCCTCGTGCGGTAACCCGTGATTTAGATTGGGGAATTGATGTTCCTGTGGAAGGTGCCGAAGGAAAGAAATTATACGTTTGGTTTGATGCGCCTATTGGATATATTTCGTCAACTAAAGAATGGGCTGCAAGAGAAGGAAAAGATTGGGAACCGTACTGGAAAGATGAAAAGACGAAGTTGGTTCACTTCATTGGGAAAGACAATATTGTTTTCCATTGCGTGATTTTTCCAGCGATGTTAAAAGCCGAAGGAAGTTATATTTTGCCTGATAATGTTCCTGCAAATGAATTCCTGAACTTAGAAGGAAATAAATTATCGACTTCTAAAAACTGGGCAGTTTGGTTGCATGAATATTTGGAAGAATTCCCAAATCAGCAGGATGTTTTGCGTTATGCTTTGACTTCAAATGCACCAGAAACTAAGGATAACGATTTTACCTGGAAAGATTTTCAGGCTAGAAATAATAACGAATTAGTAGCGATTTTTGGAAATTTCATCAATCGTGTGGTGGTTTTGACTAATAAATATTATGAAGGAATTGTTCCTGCTCCAAATGAATTTTCGGAAGTAGACGAACAAACTTTAGCAGAATTAAAAGCCTATCCATCTGTGATTTCGAGTTCTGTTGAACGTTATAGATTCCGTGAAGCTTTAGGCGAAATGATGAATGTAGCTCGTTTAGGAAATAAATATCTGGCTGACGAAGAACCATGGAAAATGGTTAAAACAGATCCAGAACGTGTAAAAACTCAAATGTATGTTGCCTTGCAAATTGCTGCTGCTTTGAGCGTTTTATGCGAACCTTTTTTACCATTTACAGCTACAAAACTGACTCGAATTTTAAAAATAGAGGATAAATTAAATTGGAATACCATTGCTGAAACTTCAGACTTGCTTCCAGAAAATCACCAAATTGGTGAAGCCGAATTATTGTTTTCTAAAATTGAAGATGAAGAAATTCAGAAACAAATTGACAAACTAGAAGCGACAAAAACTGCTAATAGTGCTGAAAACAAAAAAGCTGAGCCACAAAAAGATTTGATTCAGTTTGAAGATTTTGCCAAAATGGATTTGCGTGTTGGAACAATTCTGGAAGCAGAAAAAATGCCAAAAGCCAACAAGCTTTTAATTTTAAAAGTAGATACGGGAATTGATGTTCGTACTATTGTTTCGGGAATTGCCGAAAGCTTTAAACCAGAAGATATCATCGGAAAACGCGTGACTGTTTTAGTGAATTTGGCTCCAAGAAATCTTCGCGGTGTAGAAAGTCAGGGAATGATTTTGATGACCAATAATGCCGAAGGAAAATTAGTTTTCTTGAATCCAGATGCCGATGGCGTTGGGAACGGAGAGACGATAAATTAATTGATTTTAGCATCAATAAATATTATTTAAATATACTTATAATAATAGAACCAGCATTTTAGAATGCTGGTTTTTTTATGCAATTAAAAATATTGGTAAAAAATACACACATAAGTAAATTCGTCTTATATTTCGCCCGAAAATATTTACTATGAAAAAACTATTACTTAGCTTCATTTTATTGATGAGTTTTACAGTTAAAGCTCAAAAAGAGGTTGCCTCTTTCCCAGTTTCATATTCCAGTGATTTTCTTAGTGACAAGGAATCTATTGCTGTTTCAAATAGTACAACTAAAGATTTAGTTTTATTGATTGAAGATAATGACAAAACTATTTTATCATTATTGGATCAGCAATTTAAACAAATAGGAACATTAGAAGGTGAAAAATTAGATCGAAAATTTAAAACATTCATTGGATATAGTATTCAGGGCGATACTTATTACATTTTTTTTAAAAATAATACGGATAAAAAATTTGGGTACATTGAATTCAATTTTAAATCGAATACTGTAGCACAATTTCCGTTAGACTTTAAGTTAGAGGGGGAAAAATATGTAGAAGCAATTACTCATAATAATGTTTTTTATTTAATGACTTCAGAGAAAAAAACAGATTACGTTAACTTCTATGAATTTACGCAGCAGAAACAATTATTAAAGCACGCTGTTGATTTCAATTCAGTTTCTTATAAATCTAGTTCAAGTGAGGGGGTTATTAGTTATACTCCTTATAAATTATTGACTTCAAGTGCTTTTGGAAATAATGGTTCGCTTACAAAAATTGATTTCAACACACCTAGTGCGATTGAATCAACATCTGAAAAAGTGAAATTATACCAAATAGGTAATGAACTTATTTTTACATTCGATGGTCAGGATGATAAAACTTCAATTGTAAGTATCAACGCAACTGATTTTTCTAAAAAAGACATTGTTTTTGAAAAGCCTAAATTAGATTTTTCTGATGCAGTTGCATCGCATAATTCATTATACAATAATGGTATTTTATATCAGGGAGCATGTTCCACAAAAGAGTTAAAGTTAACTGCAAAAAACTTCAATGATAATAAATTGCTTAAAGAACTTTATATTTCAGATAAGAATGATAGCATCTCTTTTAAAAATGGACCTATTATTCAGGAAAATAGTTCTATGTGGTTTAAAGACAATAAAAGAGTAAGAGAATTAGAAAAATCATCAAAATTTTTAAGAAAAGTGAGCAATGGGAAACTTGGTATTGTCGCTTTTGTTAATAACAATAATACTAAACAGATAACAGTAGGAGGATATATTGAACGAAGTGGAGGCGGCGGCTTTGGTATGATGCCTATGGGAGGTTTTGGTATGGCTGGTATGGCTATAGGTGGCGGAATGTTTTTTACACCAACATTTAACCCGTTTATGGGAGCGTATAATAGTTATTCACTCACAAAATCTACGCGAATAGATTGCTTGTTTGATGAGAATTTCAATCATCTTGAAGGTGAAGTTGGGAAAAATATTTTTGATAAAATTCATGATGAGGAAAAAAATATTAAATCAGCATTAAATCTTAAAAATGTCTTTAGATATAACGACAAATTTTATTTATCCTATTTAAATAAATTAGATAAAAAATATAACATTGTAGAATTTACAAATTAATTGGCATTTCGACATTACATAAAAAAGATTTAAAATTCAATATAAGAATAAGTAATTGCCACAATTTATATTGTGGCAATTACTATTTTTGACAAATGAATAATGCAAAACCCAAACTAGCTTTAGCGCTTGGAATACTTTGTATTTCTATATTTCCTGTTCTAGTTCGACTACAATTAACTACGGGATTAATTTCGGCATTTTACCGCATGTTTATTGCCGCTGTTCTTTTATTACCGTATGTAATTATTACTAGAAAATTTAAACTGCCACATCATAAGATTACATTCCTTGCAGTAGTTGGCGGTCTTATATTTGCTACTGATATTGCTATTTGGAATATTGCCATTCAAAAATCAAGTGCAACACAAGCGACGTTATTAGCTAATTTATCTCCGGTTTGGGTAGGAATAGGTTCGTTTTTAGTATTAAAGAACAAGCCATCAACTAATTTTTGGATTGGAACCGCAATTGCACTTATCGGAATGGTAACTTTAGTAGGTTTTGAAACTTTTGCCGAACTCAACTTTGATTTGGCATTTATACTCGCTGTTTTATCCGGAATGCTTTATGCTACATATATTTTAATTAGTAAAAATATCTTATCTAAAGTGGATGTATTGTCTTTTATGAGCATTGTTTTGGTTTCGGCTAGTTTGTTTTTAGCTTTTATTTGTGGAATTACAGCGGAAAGCTTTACTGGTTTTTCAAATACGGCTTGGTTTGTTTTGTTTATCCAAGGTGCTGTTTGTCAATTGATGGCTTGGTTATTAATTAGTTACGCAACGCAGCATTTGCGAGCTACAAGAGTTTCACTTAGTTTGTTAGGTCAAGCGGTTTTAGCAACTCTGCTGGCGTGGATTTTTTTAGACGAAAAAATGAGTTGGTTTAGGATTATTGGCGCTGTTTTTCTACTTTTAGGAATACGAATCACCTTTTATAACAAACCCATTTGGTTTAAAAATTAAAATAAGAAACATGTCTTTAAAAGTAATTGCCTTCGATGCTGATGATACGCTGTTTGTGAATGAAACTTATTTTTTAGAAACAGAAGAAAAATTCTGTGATCTAATGAGTGATTATCTTTCGCACAAAAGCATTTCTCAGGAGCTTTTTAGAATTGAGATAAAAAATCTAACAATATACGGTTACGGTATTAAAGCATATATTCTTTCGATGATTGAAGCGGCAATGACTATTTCTAATAATACTATTCCTGTTGAGGTTGTTGCAAAAATAATTCAGTATGGTAAAGAATTGTTAGAAAAACCAATTGTTTTGCTTGATGGTGTCGAAGAGACGCTGGAGGCTTTACATGGAAAATACAAACTAGTTGTAGCTACCAAAGGTGATTTGTTAGACCAACGCCGAAAGTTACACAACTCAGGATTAGGAAAATATTTTCATCATATTGAAGTCATGTCAGACAAGCAAGAGCAGGATTATCTGGATTTGATTGAGCGTCTGGAAATTGAACCTTCGGAATTTTTTATGATTGGTAATTCATTAAAGTCGGATGTTTTACCTGTTTTAGGTATTGGTGGTTATGCGGCTCACGTTCCGTTTCATACTACCTGGGCACATGAAAAAATTGATCATGAAGTAAAGCACGTGAATTTTAGTGCTTTTGAAAAAATTACAGAAATTTTAGAAAAGTTAAAAGAGTAAAAATTGGAATAGTTTTTGCAAGTAAAAACGTATGAAAAAAATATACTCGTTTTTATTTGTCATTTACTCATCAACATTGTTTAGTCAAACAATATTGTCTTCTTATCCTATTGAGTTAAAAGAACCTGAAGAAAATAAAAAGAAAATAAATATTGATAGGTTACGTACAAATGAAGAGATAGTTTTCGTTGCATCATCTGATTTTCAAATTCCAAAAGAAGATCATCAAATTTTTAATCTTGAAAATGAAAAAACGCACGAGTTATTTGTTTTCATTAAAGATTTAGAAAAGATTACCATTTTAAAATATAATCGTGCATTATTTTTGAAAAGTGAGTATGTGTTTCCTCTACAAAATTTAGGAGATAAATCAATACTAGGATGCAGTTTTGGCGAGGATGGAAATCCTACTATTTATTTCTCGTCTAATATAATTGAGAATGTATCGCCATTAGTTTTGATTTCAATTTTAAAATGCAACTTAGAAAATAAAACACATACAATTTCCGATTTTAAATTTCCGGCTAATGAGGTTGCTGTAACAGTATTTCAGATGAATAATTCATTTCATATTCTGGCGAAACACAGAATTATGCAAGGATTAATCTTTTATACTTTTAAGGATACTAAAGTAGCAAAGAAAGGATTTGATTTTTCTTCTTTAACTTTTCAGCATAAAAATGGCAAAATCCTAAGATTTAATAATCTAATAAAAAATTATCCTATTGAAAAAATAGATGTTCATGATTATAATGCTTTAGACAAAGCTGTTAAAGTAAGTAAGCTTTATATTCAGAAAAACCACATTGTTCTAACATTCGATTATAATCCAAAACGTACTCAGGCATTTGATATTGATTTAGAAAATCAAGAGCTAACAGAGAAAAACTTTCCTCAAACGGTTCTTCAAGATCCAAAAAAGATGAGTAATTCTTTTTATCAAGACGGTAAGCTTTATCAAATTAATGCAAGTAAATCAGAACTTTTACTGGATATAAAAGATTTTATTTCGGATCAAACTTTAAAAACAATACGTGTTTTAAGTGAGGATGATAAAAGATCTAAAGATGCTCCTTTATTTGTTCAAACGGACTCAAGAAAACCTAGCGAAATAAGAAGTGCTAAAAGATTTTTACAGCATTTACAGACTTTAGATATAGGTTTGTCCGTGTTTAAAAATAAAGAAAATACGTTGGTTACTTTTGGAGGAGTTCCAATAATTAAAAAACAAGGGGCTTCATTTCGAAATCAAACTTATATAGTGAATAGATATGAAGAAGATAACCCGTTTTTTAATGCAGAGTTTTCAACAATAGAACACTTTAAATCCGTTTATTTTCCACGTATATTAGATCATAATTTTGAATTTGTAAATCAGGAGCCGCAGCCGCTGGGTATAGATAAGTTGTACTATTTTTTAGACATGAATAAAAAAATAACAATAAAGAATATATTAAAATATAATGATTATTATATTCTGGGTTATTATGATGTTGAATCAAAACAATATATTATGCGTAAATTTACTGATGGATTTAATTGATAAAAACAAATTTGACATGACTATTAGAGTTGCAGACAAACAGAAAGATTATGATAAAGTTTGGGATATTTTCACAAAAGTTATAGCAACAGCTGATACTTATGTTTTTGATCCAGAAACTCCAAAAGATTCTTTGGATAAAAACTGGTTTGCGGATTATATGGATACATTTGTTACTGTTGATGATAATGACGAAATATTAGGGACATACATTATCAAACCCAATCAAATTGATTTAGGCAATCATATTGCCAATTGTAGTTATATGGTTAACCCTAAATATCATGGGCAAGGAACAGGAAAACTTTTATGCGAGCATTCAATAAAATTTGCTAAAGATAAAGGTTATTTAGGGATTCAGTTTAACATTGTAGTGAGTACAAATACAGCTGCAGTAGCACTTTGGAAGAAATATGGCTTTGATATAATTGGAATTTCACCTAAAGGTTTTAGACATAAAGAACTTGGATTTGTAGATACTTATATAATGTTTAAAGATCTGCAGAAAAATTAAATAACTTTTACGGTTAAATTAAAATCAAATTTAGTTTGTGAAAGATTTTTACATGCTTTTTAGTAACTTTACCTCACGTTTAATAAAAACTCACGAATATGTTATCAAAAAATATAGAAGCTGCATTGAATAAGCAGATTCGCATCGAAGCAGAATCCTCTCAAACTTATTTATCTATGGCTTGTTGGGCTGAAGTAAATGGATTGGAAGGAATCTCACAATTTATGTACACACAATCTGATGAAGAGCGTGCGCACATGCTTAAATTAGTGAAATATGTAAACGAGCGTGGTGGTCATGCACAAATTACCGATTTAAAAGCGCCTAAAACAAGTTATAACACTTTTAAAGAAATGTTTGAAGCTCTTTATGAACACGAAATTTTTGTTTCGAATTCTATTAACGAATTGGTTCATATTACTTTTGAAGAAAAAGATTATGCTACACATAATTTCTTACAATGGTATGTTTCTGAACAAATCGAGGAAGAAGCTACAGCAAAAACAATTCTAGATAAAATTAACCTTATTGGTGACGATAAAGGCGGATTGTACTTGTTTGATCGTGATATCCAACAACTAACAGTTACTAGTTCAGTAGCTATTAATCCGAAATAAAAAAGTTAAAGTTTATTTAGAACATATAAAAATAGTATTTTTTATTTTATATTTGCCTCGGTTTTAATCTGATAGAAAAGATGAGCAAAAAAGAAAAGGAAAAAGACAAGAAAAAGAAGAAGAAAGACAAAAAGAAAAAAGAAGCTCTTAATGTCATTAAAAAAGTGGAAAACTGCAAATCTTCTTGTTGCGAAAAATTCAAAAAATCAGAAAGTAAACGCTGCAAACGTTGTCCAATGTATGATTTGATTCAAAAAGTAGCTTAACTTTTTTATATATAAAAACCCATTCGCTGCAGCGAATGGGTTTTCTGTTTTTACCAATTTGTAATATTAAAAGTTGATTACAAAAACTAAGAATTTTAGTTAAACCATTAAGCGATTTAATGGTTATAAAGGACATCTCAACCCTTGTTTTTATTATTAAGGGATTAATAACAGCTAGCTTTAATTTTCTTAAATATCTTCATGGTTTAATCTTACACACTGTATTTGCAAGCGATCTTCATCGTTTAATAATTTAAGGTTTACCTAGTAAAAGCAAATCAGAAACCACAACTTCTGTCACATAACGTTTTTCACCATTTTTATCATCATAACTGCGGTGAGTCAATTTGCCTTCTATGGCAATTTCTTTTCCTTTAGTTGCGTATTTTTCAATAATTTCGGCTGTTTTTCCCCAGGCTACTAATCGGTGCCATTGGGTTTCTTCAACCTTTTCTCCTTTGTCGTTTTTGTAACTTTCATTAGTTGCTAATGTAAAATTGGCTAACTTTTTACCTCCGTCAAAATTTTTGATTTCTGGATCATTTCCTAAATGTCCAATCAACTGTACTTTGTTTCTTAATGCATTCATGGCGTTTAAATTTAATTGTTATCAACCTGAACTCGTTTCAGATTTTGTGGTTTATATCATCGAAAGTGTTTGTTTTCGACAGTACAAAGTTGCAACCAGGCTCATAAATTATTCGGTTAATAGCTATTTACTTTCGGTTGTAAATATTTGTAAGCGTTTGAAAACGGATAATATTTTTTGTATATTGCAGAAAATCAATCCTTTTATGCAAGCAGAAATCAATAAAGTTGAACTACGAAATTTAAAAATAGAAGACTACAAAGAATTAAAAAATTCGATGATTGAATCCTATCCAGAAATGGTAGACGATTATTGGAAAGAAGCCGATATTAAAAAATTACTCAAAATATTTCCAGAAGGACAACTGGTTATTCTGGTAGATGATATTGTTGTTGGCTCAGCATTATCACTTATTTTAGATGAAGATTTGGTCGAAAAAAACCACGATTATGCTAAAATTACCGGAAATTATACCTTTTCTACACATACACCTAAGGGTGAAGTTTTATATGGAATAGATGTTTTTGTGGTGCCAAAATATCGCGGTTTGCGTTTGGGGCGTCGTTTGTATGATGCGCGAAAAGAAATTTGCGAACAACTGAATTTAAAATCAATTGTGTTTGCAGGACGAATCCCAAATTACAGTCAATATGCACAAGAACTCACGCCTAAAAGCTACATTGATAAAGTAAAAAGAAAAGAAATTCACGATCCAGTTTTGTCGTTTCAATTGAGCAATGAGTTTCACGTGATGCGAATCATGAAAAATTATTTGGAAGGCGATAGGAAATCCAAAGAATTTGCGGTTTTATTAGAATGGAACAACATTTATTATGATGAAAGTCCGCAAATTATCAATATTGCAAAAAGTGTCATCCGACTTGGTTTGATTCAGTGGCAAATGCGACCATTAGGCAATTTAGAAGCCTTATTCGAACAATCAGAATTTTTTATTGATGCCGTTTCGGGTTATGGAAGTGATTTTGCCGTTTTTCCCGAATTGTTTATTGCGCCTTTAATGGCCGATTACAATCATTTATCTGAAGCAGATGCCATTCGTGAATTGGCTAAATATGCAGAGCCTATTAGGAAACGTTTTCAGGAATTTGCTATTTCGTATAACATCAATATTATTACCGGAAGTATGCCTAATTTAGTTGATGGAGTGCTTTACAATAGTGGATTTTTATGCAAAAGAGATGGTACTTATGAGACGTATACTAAAATTCACATTACGCCAAACGAAGTTTTCCATTGGGGAATAACAGGAGGAAATACCATCCAGACTTTTGATACCGATTGTGGGAAAATTGGAATCATGATTTGTTATGATGTCGAATTCCCGGAACTTTCCCGATTAATGGCTGATGATGGGATGAATATTTTATTTGTTCCTTTCCTGACCGATACTCAAAACGGTTATACTCGTGTAAAACATTGTGCTCAGGCCAGAGCCATAGAAAACGAGTGTTATGTTGCTATTGCAGGTTGTGTGGGGAATTTACCAAAAGTGAACAACATGGATATTCAATATGCACAAACGGCTGTTTTTACGCCATCTGATTTTGCTTTTCCAAGTAACGGAATTAAAGCAGAAACAACACCAAATACCGAAATGACTTTGATTGTGGATGTCGATTTAGATTTACTGAAAGAATTGCACGAGCACGGAAGCGTTAAAATTCTAAAAGACCGTCGTCATGATTTGTATCGAATTAAGAAATTAAAAGGTTGATATGAAATAGACGCAAATAGCAATTTAAAAAGCTAAGGTATCTAAGACTGCTAAAAAATAAATTTCACATATATGAAAAACTGTTTAGAATGTGGTGAAAAAATTATAGGTCGGGAAGACAAGAAATTTTGTAGTGATGGTTGTCGCAATGCCTATAACAATAAGATAAATAAGGACAGCAATAATATTATGCGTAACATCAATAATAAGTTGCGCAAAAATTATCGCATCCTTACGGAATTGAATACTGATGGCAAATCAAAAACAACGAGGACAAAATTGTTAGGAAAAGGATTTGATTTTGATTTTTTTACCAATATTTTAAAGACTAAAACAGGTAACACATACTATTTCTTGTATGATCAGGGTTATATGTTATTAGAAAACGATTTGTATATCCTCGTGAAAAAAGACAATTAGTAATCTCTCCCAAATTTACCTACAAATGAAAAAAGACTTATCCTCCATTTTTTCAGTCCTGTTTTTCATAGCTGTTTTGACTTTTGTTTATTTCAGTATGATGCCGAAATGGGCTGTTGACGATGCTAAACCGCTTGCGGAGTTTTCGACCAAAAGAGCATTGGTTCATATCAAAACAATCAGTCAGAAACCACATTATGTAGGTTCGGAAAATCATAATCAAGTGGCTAATTATCTAAGATATGAATTGACTAAATTAGGATTAGAAACCAGTTTTCAAGATGGATATACCTTAACCGACTGGGGAAATTTGGTCAAGTCTAAAAATATCTTGGCTCGAATAAAAGGAAGCCAAAACGGAAAAGCTTTATTGTTGCTTTCGCATTATGATAGTGCGCCTCATTCGGCTTCTCCAGGTGCCAGTGATGATGGAGCAGGGATTGCTACAATTTTAGAAGGCGTTCGTGCTTTTTTACATAATAAAACACCACATAAAAATGATATTATTATTCTGTTTACCGATGCCGAAGAGCTCGGACTCAATGGAGCAGCGCTTTTTGTAACCCAACATCAATGGGCAAAAGAAATAGGTTTAGCACTTAATTTTGAAGCCCGAGGAACTTCAGGACCCAGTTATATGTTGATGGAAACCAATAATGGAAATGCAGGAATGGTTAAAAATTTTGCTACTGCAAACCCTACTTTCCCTGTTTCTAATTCGTTAATGTATAGCATTTATAAAATGTTGCCTAATGATACCGATTTGACTGTTTTTAGAGAACAAGGCAGTATTCAGGGTTTTAATTTTGCTTTTATTGACGGACATTATAATTACCACACGGCTCAGGATGATTTTCATCATTTAGAGATCAATTCGGTAGCGCATCAAGGTTCTTATTTAATGCCTTTGCTGAATCATTTCTCGAATGCCGATTTGAACACCACAGCAGCAATGGAAGATGATGTCTATTTTTCGATTCCTTTTAGTTTTATAAGTTATCCTTTTAGTTGGGTAATTCCAATGCTGATTGTGGCTTTTGGATTGCTGCTCTTCTTTGTTTTTTTAGGAATTGCCAAAAGAATATTAACCGTTCCTAAAATGTTGCAAGGTTTTGTTCCGTTTTTAGGTTCATTGTTCTCGGCAGGATTGATTACTTTCTTAGGTTGGAAAATTATACTAATAATTTACCCACAATACAATGATTTGCTCAATGGTTTCACTTATAATGGACATGCTTACATAGCTGCTTTTGTTTTATTAAGCTTAGCTATTTGTTTTGCTTTTTATCGCTTTTTTACACCTGATAAAATTACTGCTAATCACTTTGTAGCACCATTATTCATTTGGTTATTAATCAATGTAGGAATTACTTTTGGATTGCAGGGTGCTGGGTTTTTAATTATTCCCGTGTATTTTGGAATATTTGCATTCGGATTTTATATACTTACTCAAAAGTACAGTCCCATTTTAAACCTGATTTTTAGTATTCCGGCTTTATTGATTATTGCTCCTTTTATCCAAATGTTTCCAATAGGTCTTGGGCTAAAAATATTGTTTGGAAGTGCTATTCTTACCGCTTTGTGTTTTGGATTATTGTTGCCAACATTGGGCAATTTTATTCAAAAAGGAAGCTGGTCTGTTCTTTTCTTATTGGCTTCGATTGGCTTTTTTACCAAAGCACATTTAGATTCCGATTACGAAAAAGGAAAAGCAAAATCAAACAGTTTGGTTTATCTTTTAGATGCAGATACCAATTCCGCACAATGGTTGACTTATGATAAAAATCTGGATTCCTGGACTAAAAGTTATTTAGGAGAAAATCCAGATTTACCAAAAGGTCTTGAAGAAGTATCACTTTTTAGTAAATATAATTCTGAATTTACTTTTGCTGCCAAAGCACCGATAAAAAATATTCCACAGCCTACAATTGATTTCTTGACCGATAGTGTTTCGGACAATCAAAGGTATTTGAAGATTCGCATTTCGCCCAACCGAAAAGTCAATCGCTATGATATTTTTGCGAATGAAAAAATGCAGCTTTACAACATTAAGACAAATGGTGTTACTCATTTAGAACAAAAAGAGAAAATTTTCGAAAGAGACGGCAAAAAACTGCTGAGTTATTATGTAGTTGATAATGATCCGCTGGTTTTAGAGTTTAACATCAATGCCGCTACGGTTTTTGATATGCAGTTACTAGAAAGTTCATTTGATTTAATGCAAAATCCATTGTTTAAAATGAATCAAAGAGCTGACTGGATGATGCCAACACCTTTTGTGTTGAATGATGCGGTTGCAATCAAAAAAACAATCAAACCGAGTCCTAAAATCATTCAAGCGCCACAATCAACTGCTGAGCAAGCAAAACCTTTTAGAAAACCAATATCTCCAAAGGCAGTTCCATTTGTTGAATCTAAAATTGCTGTTGATAGCTTGAAATTACAATAACAGACGATTTCAATTCCGTTTAATTAATCTCTTTTTTAATCAGAAAGAAAGGTTTATCTTTCCTGATTAAATTGTCTGATTATGAGAGATATAAATATGATTAATAGAAAAACAAAAGCGGCGGCTGTATTAATATTTGTGACTATTTTGCTTTTGATAAGTAATTATTTCATTGGTCAAAATTCTAAAAAAACCAACGAAAATATGAAAGCCATTTATAATGACAGATTGATGGTGAGTCATTATATTTTTCAGTATTCCAATGCCATTCATCAAATAAAACAAGTTATTCAGTCCACTGCAAGCGATTTTGAAAAACAAAATTTTGTTTCGAAAATTTTGCAAAATAATACTACTATTGACAAAAAGTATTTAGCAACTGTTTTAACTACTACTGAGAAAAATCAATTTAAAAACTTTCAAAATCAATGTGCTACTATATAATTATCGAATAAAAGAAAAGATTGGAAAGGACTAATACTATTAAGTGAGCAAAGTTTAGAAACTTTAGAAATATTAGCTCAAATTCAAATTGATGAAGGCAAAACAGCACTTACTACTGCTAATGCCTTGCATAGCGGGAACAAGATTTTTGCCCAATTTGAAATTGGTTTATTTATCATTTTAGGTTGTCTTTCAGCTTATTTATTGGTGTTGAAAAAGATGAAAGTAAAAATAAAAATCCCTGAAGCACCGAGTATGAATTAAATTATTCTCTTTAATAACAAACCCTGATAACTTTTAAAAAAAATCAGGGTTGTATATAAAATTATAATTTTTTTTACCCAAAAAGCATACTCGCAACATCTTCAATTTTAGCTACCAGTTCAATTTTAATTCCCGTATTTTTCAAAGCAATTTTATTGTATTTGGATACAAAAATGGTCGAAAAGCCTAGTTTTTCGGCTTCCTGAATGCGTTGGTCGACGCGGTTTACAGGACGAATTTCACCTGAAAGTCCGACTTCGCCAGCAAAACAAAAATCTTTGTTCACGGGAATATCTTCATTCGATGATAAAATAGCAGCAACAACGGCCAGGTCAATTGCTGGATCATCAACTGAAATCCCTCCGGTTACGTTGAGGAAAACATCTTTGGCGCCAAGCCTGAAACCTGCTCTTTTTTCTAAAACGGCTAAAATCATGTTCAGTCTTTTAGCATTGTAACCTGTGGTGCTGCGTTGCGGTGTTCCATAAACTGCAGTACTGACTAAGGATTGAATTTCAATCATTAATGGCCTCATTCCTTCGAGTGTGCTGGCAATAGCGGTTCCTGATAATTCTTCGTCTTTATGCGAAATCAATATTTCGGACGGATTGGAAACTTCTCGTAATCCGCTGCCCAGCATTTCATAAATACCAATTTCGGCAGTAGAACCAAAACGGTTTTTTAACGAGCGAAGGATTCGGTACACATGATTTCTGTCGCCTTCAAATTGCAAAACCGTATCAACCATGTGTTCTAATATTTTTGGTCCGGCAATATTTCCGTCTTTGGTAATATGACCAATTAAAATAACCGGAATATTAGTTTCCTTGGCAAACTTAATTAACTCGGCTGTAGTTTCTCTAATTTGAGAAATGCTTCCCGCTGTTGATTCGATATAATCAGTATGTAGCGTTTGAATCGAATCGATAATTACGATTTCCGGTTCAATAGCTTCAATTTGTTTAAAGATATTTTGCGTTTTAGTTTCCGTTAAGATGTAGCAATTGTCGCTACTGGGTGTGATTCTTTCGGCACGCATTTTTATTTGTTTCTGACTTTCCTCGCCTGAAACATATAAAGTTTTGTAAGGTAATTTTAAGGAAATTTGGAGTAAAAGTGTACTTTTTCCAATCCCTGGTTCACCACCTAAAAGAATAAGAGAACCTGGAACAATTCCGCCTCCTAAAACACGATTCAATTCGTTGTCAGTGGTATCCATTCGGATTTCCTGAGTCGAATCAATTTCGTTTATTTTTAAAGGTTTTGGTGCTCTGCTGCTTGGTGTAGGTTCGCTTTTCCAGGCAACTTTATCTTGTTTTTGAATGATTTCTTCGGCAATGGTATTCCATTCTTTGCAGGCATTGCATTGACCTTGCCATTTGGCATAAGAGGTTCCGCAATTCTGGCAGAAAAAAGAGGTTTTAACTTTCGACATTATTTTTTTACAGTTAAGCTTTTCATATCATCGTACTTATTGTACATCATTTCTTTGGTCAAATCGCCAATTTCTTCTAGTTGCGAAGCGCGTTGGTATTTGGCTGCAGCTTTTTTGGCATCGCCTGTCTTCTCATACATTAAACCTAATTCGTAATCGGCGAGCATTGATTTTGGATAATTTTTATTGGCAATTTGAGCCAGTTTTTCCAGTTCATCATAAGCTTTGTTTTTTAAGATAGCGGCTTCGATGGCTTTGAAATCGTTAATTCTAACAGGAATATTTAAACCTAATTTTTCAGTTGTGGTTTGGTATTTTTTAGTCAAATAATCAACGTAGCCCGATGGTAAAACGACTATTTTTTCTGAAAACTCAGTAGAAGAAATAGGTTTGTAGCTGTCGAAAATTTGGTACAAAGCATTTGGAATCGAATATAAAACCAACGAATAATGTGAAGCATTGCTGAATTTATTGTATTGGTAATTCACTAACGGATTTGTTATTGATTTTATATTTGTGTCTAATTCTTCTATAGGTTCACGCAATTGTTTGATGTCGCCATCGGCTGAGGATTGATAGTAGAATAACGGTTTTTTGGTATTGGTTAAACTCGTTGCAATTTGGCTTTCCATACCTGGAGCAAGTTCAGGACTCAATGAAATATAAGCGTTGAAAAAAGGATTTTCTTTGTAAAGAAAGAAATTTAAAAAACCAGCTGTGGTGTCATGTCCGGCAATAATCCGAAAAGGAGCTACACGGTATTTTTTTTCGATAAAAGGCATTAGCTCTTCGCCAATGAAATTGTAAAAAGCAGCAGATCTTTTGGTTGGAGTTCCTTCGGTTTCGTCAAAACTACAGTCGTTCATGCGGCTGCTTTTTTGATTGATTCCTATGATAATAGTTTCTGGTAAATCGTCCCAATATTCGCCATATTTTAAAGCACCCTGAAAAGGTTCGAATAAATAATCGCCGTCTAATAATAATAGAATGGGATATCTTTTGGTAGGATTGCTTTCGTAAGAAGACGGAAGGTTAACGATAATTTCTCGTGTTTCTCCCAGTTTGTTGGATTTGATTAATTCGGTGGTTTTTTGAGCAAATAATGAAAAGGAAAAAAAGAAAAAGAGTAAAGCTTGTTTCATAATTGGAAGATTTAAAATGGGGATTCTAAATAGAATAGCAAGATACTAATTTTTAGTGAAAGTAAAATTAAGACTATAAAAACGAAAAGCGTTTCTTTGAGGAAACGCTTGAATTATTTGATGTTTTTAATCTAATTTTAAGTCAATGAATTATCATTTTCGTTTGGGAAAATAATCCAGGGCTGGAAAGTTTTGGCTTCTTCGAAATCAATAGTGGCGTAAGAAATAATAATAATAATATCATCTCTTTGTACTTTTCGGGCAGCTGGACCATTAAGTGTAATTTCGCCAGAATTTCTTTGTCCTTTTATGGCGTAGGTATCAAAACGTTCTCCGTTGTTGATGTTAACAATAGATACTTTTTCTCCTTCAATAATATTAGAAGCTTCTAATAAGTTTTCGTCGATGGTAATGCTGCCAATATAATTTAAATCGGCTCCAGTTACTTTTACCCGATGAATTTTTGATTTTAATACTTGAATTTGCATGGCACAAAAGTAAATTATTTTAGTGAAATGGTATCAATCAATCGGATATTATTAACAAATACGGCTATAAATGCACGATAATTTTTATCTTTTGATTTGGTTTCACAAGGAATAAGTGTTTCTTCATCGGCGATTTCAAAGTATTCTAAATCAAAAATAGGGTTAGCATCAAACACATTTTTAACCCATTCTTTTACTTCGATACAGTCTTGAGTTTTAAATTTTTCGTTGGCTTGAAGTAATGTTTGATATATTATGGCTGCTTTTTCTCTTTCGGTTTCTGATAAGCGTTCGTTTCTGGAACTCATAGCTAATCCGTGAGATTCTCTATAAATTTCGCAACCAATGATGTTTACTTCCAAATGGTTTTTTTTGACCATTTTTTTAACAATTTGCAATTGCTGGAAATCTTTTTCTCCAAAATAAGCATTGGTAGGTGAAACGATTTCGAATAGTTGTTTGACAATTGTTCCTACTCCATTAAAATGTCCCGGTCTGAATTTGCCTTCCATTTGATTTTCTAATCCGTCGAAATCAAAATTCTGTGATACTACTTTTCCTTCGTAAATATCATCTACCGAAGGGGCATAGATAATTATATTTGTATTTAAATTGAAAATTTTTTGAGTATCTTCTTCTAAAGTTCTTGGGTATTTTTTTAAATCTTCAGGATTGTTAAATTGGGTTGGATTGACAAAAATACTCACTACAGTATTGTTGTTTTCTGCTAGTGATTGTTGCATCAGCGAGAGGTGTCCTTGGTGTAGCGCACCCATTGTTGGAACAAAGCCAATAGTGGAATTAGGCGTTTTAATAGAATTTAAAAATTCGATCAAAGCTGCTTTTCCATAGAAAATAGGCATGATTATTTTATTAAAATTAAATGCAAACATAATATATTAGTTAATAACTGCATAAAATTTCGTAATTTTGCGTGGTTTTTATTACCAACTAAACTAAGCAAATTATAATATGAAAGATAAGAGGATATTATACGTATCATCTGAAGTGGTGCCCTATTTGGCTGAAAATGAGGTTTCTTTAATGTCTTACGATGTTCCTAAGATGATAAATGATCAAGGAGGACAGATTAGAATTTTTATGCCAAGATATGGAAATATCAATGAAAGAAGACACCAATTACATGAAGTAATTCGACTATCTGGAATGAATTTGGTAGTAAATGATTTAGATATGCCTTTGATAATCAAGGTAGCATCAATCCCTAAAGAAAGAATTCAGGTTTATTTTATTGACAATGATGAATATTTTAAGCGAAAAGCCACTTTTGCTGATGAAGATGGAGTAATGTACCCTGATAATGACGAAAGAGCAATCTTTTTTGCAAAAGGAGTTGTGGAAACGGTGAAAAAATTAAATTGGGTGCCCGATATTATTCATGTTCATGGCTGGATGGCAGCAATGTTACCTGTATACATGAAGCATTTTTATAAAAATGAAGCTTTGTTCTCTGAAACAAAGATTGTTACTTCGGTTTATGGACAATCTTTTGACGGAACTTTAGATGTCGAAATGATTAATAAAGTAAAACTTGATGGAGTGCCACAAGAAGCTGTAGAAATGCTTTCGACTCCAGATTATGAAAATATTATTAAGGCTACTGTAATGCATTCGGATGCTGTTATTGTTGCTTCTCCAAATGTTAGTTCAAGTTTAACAAAATTTATTGAAACTTCAGGGAAACCTTTTTTACCTTTCGTCGCTAAAGATGCTTTCGCAGAAGCGTATAGCAATTTTTATAGAGAAATGCTTTAACCCTCACTTTTATTATTAAATATGCGTAATAATTCTTTTTTTAAGATAACCCTAATAGCAATAACTGCAGTTTTTTTTATATCCTGTGATAAGGATTTTAATTCCATTGGTAGTGATTTAATTGGAAATGAACATTTTGGTTTAGAAAGTAAAGATTACAATGTACTTGCTTATAATCAAAAAATAGGTCCAGTCCAATCTAATAATTTGCCTATAAATGCTTTAGGTATTTACGAAGATCCTGTTTTTGGTACAACGGAAGCAAGTTTTGTTACTCAGGTTGTTTTGGCTTCGCCTAATCCAGTTATTGGGGCTAATCCTGAAATTGTAAGCGTAACTTTATATGTTCCTTATCTTCTAAAATCAACAACTACTGATCCGGTTAGTGGAGATAATACTTATGTACTGGACTCAATTTATGGTTCTGAAACAGGAAAGATAAAATTGAGTGTTTATGAGAACGGTTGTTTTATGAGGGATTTGGATCCTTTGACAGGTTTTTTAGAAAGACAAAAGTTTTATACTAATCAGGCTAGTGAATTTGAAACTTTAAAAAAGCCTACTTTATTAAATAATGATCCAGCCGCGTCTCAAAATAGTGAGTTTTTCTTTGATAAAACAGGATTTAAAGAAACAACACCAGCTACAACAACAGGTGGAGAGCCTACAATAACAAGGACTGCTCCTGGAATGCGTCTTGCTTTGAATAACGCTTATTTTAAAACCGCAATTATTGATGCTATTACTTCAGGTTCTGGAAAATTAGCAACTAATGATGTTTTCAAAGATTATTTCAGAGGTCTTTATTTTAAAGTAGAAAAGTCAGGTTCTAATGCAAGTAATATGGCTTTAATGGATTTTTCTAAGGGGACTATAACAATTAAGTATAAGGAAGATTCTTCGACAACACCAGTTGAGAGAGTTGAACGATCTATTGTGCTTAATTTAACCGGAAATACAGTAAATTTATTGTCAAATACGAATAAACCAGCTTATGATGCAGCTGTGAATAATCCGAATACTACAGCAGGAGATGAAAAATTATACTTAAAAGGTGGCGAAGGTGCTATGGCTATTTTAGATCTCTTTGATAAGACTGACGTAAAAGGTTATGATGCAAATGGGAATTTGGTTATAGGTGCTAATAATATTCCAGACGAATTAGATGATTTAAGGAATCCTACTGATAAAAAAAGAGTGTTGATTAATGAGGCTAATCTTGTTTTTCATGTTGATGGGGATGTAATGGGAGCAAATAAGTTGCCAGTTAGAATGTATTTATATGATTTTAATAATCGTAGACCAATACTCGATTATGTAGCTGATGGTACAACTGGTTTACCCGTTTATGGAGGTATTTTGAATGCTACTAAAGTTGGTGATAAAACATATAAGTTTAGAATTACGAATCACATTAGAAACTTAATTAATAATAAGGATTCTACGAATGTTAAGCTTGGTGTTGTTGTTACTAATGATATTATGAATAGTACAATGAATAATTTGAGGTCACCTTTACCTAACTTATCTCAAGTTCCTCAGGTTTCGTTGATGAACCCTCGAGGTGTTATATTTCATGGAGGTAAAAGTACTGTTCCAGATGATAAAAGATTGAAATTAGAAATTTATTACACAAAACCAAATTAATATAAAATTATATGTGTGGAATAGTTGGTTATATAGGTCATAGAGAGGCTTATCCTATTGTTATTAAAGGTTTGAAAAGACTTGAATATAGAGGTTATGATAGTGCTGGTGTTATGGTTTATGACGGAGCGCTTAAACTTTGTAAGACAAAAGGAAAAGTAGTTGGTCTGGAAGAGCGTGCTTTGAAAGAGATTACTACAACTGGAACTATTGGAATTGGGCATACAAGATGGGCTACTCATGGTGTTCCGAATGATGTGAATTCGCATCCACATCTTTCAAATTCAGGTGAGCTTGCCATTGTACACAACGGAATTATCGAGAATTACGCGCCATTAAAAGAAGAGTTAATCAAGCGTGGTTATATTTTTCATTCTGATACTGATACAGAAGTATTGGTGAATTTGATTGAAGAAGTTCAAAAAAAGGAAAATTTAAAATTAGGAAAAGCAGTTCAACTGGCATTAAACCAAGTGGTTGGAGCTTATGCAATTGCTGTTTTTGATACAAAGAAACCTGACGAAATTGTAGCGGCTCGTTTAGGAAGTCCTTTGGCAATTGGTGTTGGAGAAGGAGAGTATTTCATTGCTTCTGATGCTTCGCCTTTTATAGAATACACATCCAATGCTGTTTATCTTGAAGATGGTGAGATGGCTAATATTAGTCTTCATAAGTCTATTAAGATTAGAAAGATAAAAGATGATAGTCTGGTTGATGCTTATATTCAGGAACTTCAGATGAATTTGGAGCAAATTGAAAAAGGAGGATTTGATCACTTTATGTTAAAAGAAATCTATGAGCAGCCTAGTGTTATAAAGGATACTTATAGAGGAAGATTGCATGCTGATAAAGGAATTATTCAAATGTCAGGTGTAGAAGATCATTTAGAGAAATTCTTAAATGCTGATAGAATAATCATTGTGGCTTGCGGTACTTCATGGCACGCAGGTTTAGTAGCAGAATATATTATTGAGGAGTTTGCTCGTATTTCTGTAGAAGTTGAGTATGCCTCTGAATTTAGATATAGAAATCCTATCATAAAAAGTACTGATGTAGTTATCGCTATTTCGCAATCAGGTGAAACCGCTGATACTATGGCAGCTATTAAGCTGGCTAAAGAACAAGGTGCTTTTGTTTTTGGAGTTTGTAATGTGGTTGGTTCTTCTATTTCAAGAGAATCTCACGCAGGTGCTTATACACATGCTGGACCAGAAATTGGTGTAGCTTCGACTAAAGCATTTACAACTCAAATTACAGTTCTAACAATGTTAGCTTTGCGTTTAGCAAAAGCAAAAGGAACATTGTCTCATTCTGATTTCCACAGGTATTTGTTGGAATTAGAATTGATTCCAGAAAAAGTGAAAGAAGCTTTAGGAACTATTGATAGTGCAAAAGAAATTGCAGCTGCTTTTAAAGATGCTCCTAATTGTTTGTATTTAGGGCGAGGCTATAATTTTCCAGTAGCCTTAGAAGGAGCTTTGAAATTAAAAGAGATATCATACATTCATGCAGAAGGTTATCCAGCTGCTGAAATGAAGCACGGTCCAATTGCTTTGATTGACGAACATATGCCAGTTGTGGTTATTGCTCCAAAACAAGGACATTATGATAAGATAGTTAGTAATATTCAGGAAATTAAGTCAAGAAGCGGTAAAATTATTGCCGTAGTGACTAAAGGGGATACTCAGGTTAGAGAACTAGCTGATTACGTTATCGAAATTCCAGAAACTTCAGATGCATTATCGCCTTTGATTACGACTATTCCGTTGCAATTGTTGTCTTATTATATCGCTGTTTACAGAGATTGTAATGTAGATCAACCTCGTAACTTGGCAAAATCAGTAACAGTAGAATAAAGTTTTTTATTTTTAGTTTATATAAAAAAAGCAAGGCAAATCGCCTTGCTTTTTTTATGGAACTTTTTTAGAATTTAAATAATTTATTAAAAATTGAATTTTCTGACATCTTTTATGTTAAATAGTTATTTTTTTTCTTAAATTTAATTGATATAAAATAGTTGGTGTTTTTGGTGAAGTTATTAATGAAAAGGTTGATGTGAAAGTTGATGACTTTTTTTCTTATGTATAAATTAATAAAACTGAATCATATGAAAACGTATTTATTTTTTTTATCATTGTTTTTCTGTAGTATGCTTCATGCGCAGAATTCTACTAAAGGTATAGTTACCGAAATAACCAATCAACCTATTATTGGTGCCAATGTCAAAATAATTGGCGAATCTGTGACGACGGTAACGGATAGCGACGGAAAATTTATTTTAAACACTTCTCTTAAGTTTCCGTATCAAATCGAAATAACTAGTGTTGGTTTCGAATCAAAAATAATAGAAATTCGTTCGAAAGAACAACAAATCAAGGTCGTTCTTAAAGAGGAACAAAATGTACTGGATGAGATTGTGGTTTCGGCATCCAGAACTCCCGAAAGAGTTTTTGAATCCCCAGTGACTATCGAGAGAATGGGGATTAGTGATGTTAAAAAAACAGCTTCTCCTACTTTTTATGAGGGTTTGGAAAATATGAAAGAAGTGCAAATGAATACCAGTAGTTTGTCTTTCAAGTCCATCAATACTCGTGGTTTTGCAACAGTGGCCAATTCTCGTTTTTTGCAATTGGTGGACGGAATGGACAATGCTTCTCCGCTATTAAATTTTGTTTTGGGAAATATGATTGGTATTTCTGAAATTGATGTGCAAAATGTGGAGTTGTTACCAGGCGCTTCTTCTGCATTATATGGAGCGAATGCTTTCAATGGAATTTTGTTTATGAATAGTAAAAGTCCATTTACTTATCAAGGAATTACTGCTTATGCAAAATATGGTCAGACGAGCCAAAAAGCAGCTGGAAATAATGACTTTGTTGATTACGGAATTCGAATGGCTCATGCATTCGATAAACATTTTGCTGCTAAGGCAAATTTTACTTATATGAGAGGAACAGATTGGTTTGCGACCAATTATGATGATAAAACAAATGTAGGCAGAGATCGTTCGCATCAAAATTATGATGGTATCAATGTTTATGGAGACGAAGTTTCGACTAATATTTATACTGTAGGACAAACATTGGTAGCTAATAATTTATTGCCAGCTGGTTTAGCAGCAGTGTTGCCTAATGAGAATGTTTCTAGAACAGGTTATAATGAAACGGATTTAACAGATAATAAAGCGAGTAATACAAAAATTGATCTTTCACTTCATTTTAGACCTTTTGGCGATGAAAAGTTAGAGGTTATTTTACAAAGTAAATTTGGTTTTGGAAATGCGGTTTACCAAGGGGCTAACCGGTATTATTTGAATAATTTTTTTATGCAGCAACATAAAATAGAATTCAAAGGAAAGAATTTTTTCCTGAGAGGTTATACTACTTCTGAAAACGGAGGAGACTCTTATGATATGCAATTTACGGGAATCAATGTAAACAGAATGTGGAAATCTGATGCCAATTGGTTTGGGCAATATGCTGGTGCTTACTCTCAGGCTTTTGCGGGTTTATTTGGTCCTACTTATACAGGAAATGCTGGAGCTTCTCATGCTTTTGCTCGTGCAGCTGCCGAAACAGGCAGACTAGTTCCGGGTACAGCGGCTTTTAATGCTGCGTTTAATCAGGTAATTTCAAATCCAGATGTTTTGTCGGGATCAAAATTGGTAGATAATTCTAAAATATACCATTCTGATGCAAATTATAATTTTAAAGATTTGATTTCGTTTGCCGAAATTCAGGTGGGTGGATCGTATCGTAAATACCAATTGAATTCATTTGGAAGAATTTATACTGATGCCAATGGACCAATCAATTATGATGAATATGGTTTTTATAGCCAATTGCAAAAGAAATTATTAGAAGAGCGATTGAAATTAACAGCTTCGTTGCGATATGATAAATCTCAAAATTTTGATGGAAGTTATTCGCCAAGGGTTTCGGTAGTGTATGCCGCTGGCGAGTCAAGAACACATAATTTTAGAGCATCTTTCCAAACGGGTTTTAGAAACCCAACAACTCAAGATCAATATATTGGATTTAATGTGGGGAATGCTGTTTTGATAGGTTCGGCGCCGGATAATTTATTGCGATATTCAGAGACAAGACCTGTGGCGAATGGCACTCCTGCTGTAGGGCAATTGTATGCAGGAGGTTCTTCGGTAACAATGACTGGTGAAAACGCTTATAATAATTCGTACACAGCGTCTTCAGTAATGGCTTTTGCAGCTTTTGCAGCGGCTAATCCAGGGAATACTCCAGGAGCAGCTGCGTTATTGAGAAAAACAAATGTAAATTATGTGAAGCCAGAAGAGGTTAAAGCATTTGAATTAGGTTATCGTTCGAGAGTTAATAATGTTAATATTGATATTAATGCCTATTATAATATTTATAATAATTTTATTGGAGCGGCTAATGCGGTTGCGCCATTATATGGTAAGGCGTCTAATACTTTTGATTTTACAGCAGGAGCACCTACTTATGTTTCAAATTCAGAAGTTCAGTCCTTGCACGCTTTAGCTAATGGTAATTTTAGAGCCTATCAATTGTATACTAATGCTGATGTTGAGATAAAATCATTTGGTTTTGGTTTAGGACTTTCTAAAAAAGTATATAAAGATTTTGAGTTTGGTGTAAACTATAATTTTGCTGAGTTTAATTTTGATCAAGCTAAAGATCCGAGTTTTGAACCTGGTTTTAATACACCGAAACATAGAGTGAAAGCATCATTTGGGAATGAAAAATTATTTAAAAACTTTGGTTTCAATATTAGCGGAAGATGGAATAGTGACTATTTATGGCAATCCTTTATGGTAGATGGTATGGTTGATTCGGCAACTGTTATCGATGCACAGATTAATTATAGTATTCCAAGTCTTAAATCAACATTAAAAGTAGGTGGGTCTAATATAGGAGGAAAAGAATATATGCAGGTTTTAGGTGCCGGATTAATTGGTCAGATATATTTTGTTTCCTGGACAGTAAATCCATAGCGAATATTCTTTGATTATTTATTTGGTATAAAGTGTTGATTCATATATAAATCATGGAATTTTAAATGTAATTGTTTTTTATTTTTTTTTAAAATTTTGGGTTTTTGAGCAAGGTTTTATAGCGGTTTTAAACCCTTGTTATATTTTTTTATGTTTTTTAAATAAAATTGTTGATTTTTTATTTTAAAAAATTATCTTTGCGCTCTGAAAAAACACCTAAATCATTGAATTTTGATGTGGTAAGTTTTGTAAACCTAAATAGCTGTTTAATAAATACATAAGTAATGTCTAAAGTAATAGGAAAAGTTGCCCAAATCATTGGCCCAGTAGTTGACGTTGTTTTCAACGGTAAGGATGTTGAACTTCCAAAAATTTATGATTCATTAGAAATCACTAAAAAAGATGGTACTAAATTAATCCTTGAGGTACAATCTCACATTGGAGAAAATACAGTTCGTACCATTTCGATGGATTCAACTGATGGTTTGAGCAGAGGTTATGAAGTAGTAGGAACAGGAAATCCTATTCAAATGCCAATTGGTGCAGATGTTTACGGACGTTTATTTAACGTTGTTGGAGATGCTATTGATGGTTTGCCAGAATTGTCTAAAACAGGTGAGAACGGAATGTCAATTCACCGTCAGGCTCCAAGATTTGAAGATTTATCAACTTCTTCTGAAGTTTTATTTACAGGTATTAAAGTAATCGATTTGATTGAGCCTTATGCAAAAGGAGGTAAAATTGGATTGTTTGGTGGTGCTGGAGTAGGTAAAACAGTATTGATTCAGGAATTGATTAACAATATTGCAAAAGGTCACGGTGGACTTTCAGTATTCGCAGGAGTAGGAGAAAGAACACGTGAAGGAAATGACTTGCTTCGTGAGATGTTAGAGTCAGGAATTATAAAATACGGTGAGGAATTCATGCACTCTATGGAAAATGGAGGATGGGATTTGTCTAAAGTAGATTTACCAGGAATGAGAGAGTCTAAAGCTACTTTCGTTTTCGGACAAATGAATGAGCCACCAGGAGCTCGTGCACGTGTGGCACTTTCTGGATTATCTATTGCTGAGTATTTCCGTGATGGAGCTGGATCTGATCAAGGAAAAGATGTATTGTTCTTCGTTGATAATATCTTCCGTTTTACACAAGCAGGTTCTGAGGTATCTGCACTTTTAGGTCGTATGCCATCTGCGGTAGGTTACCAACCAACATTGGCAACTGAGATGGGAGCTATGCAAGAGCGTATTACTTCTACAAACAAAGGATCTATTACATCTGTACAAGCGGTTTACGTTCCTGCGGATGATTTAACTGACCCGGCACCAGCAACAACTTTTGCTCACTTAGATGCAACAACTGTATTGTCTCGTAAAATTGCTGAGTTAGGTATTTATCCTGCGGTAGATCCATTAGATTCTACTTCTCGTATCTTAACTCCACATATCTTAGGAAATGAGCACTACGACTGTGCACAAAGAGTAAAAGAAATTCTTCAAAAATACAAACAATTACAAGATATCATCGCTATCTTAGGTATGGAAGAGTTATCTGAAGAAGATAAATTAGCTGTATCAAGAGCACGTCGTGTACAACGTTTCTTGTCTCAACCGTTCCACGTTGCTGAGCAATTTACAGGTATTCCAGGTGTATTAGTTGATATTAAAGATACTATCAAAGGATTTAATATGATTATTGATGGTGAATTAGATCACTTACCAGAATCAGCATTCAACCTTAAAGGAACTATCGAAGAAGCTATCGAAGCTGGAGAGAAAATGTTAGCAGAAGCATAATAAAGCTGGAAGCTGGAAGTTGGGAGCTAGAAGTAATATTCTTAATTTTCCAACTTCCAACTTCTAACTTCCAACTTAAAAAATATGATTTTAGAAATAGTATCACCAGAAGTGTCTTTGTTTAAAGGAGAAATAACATCAATTACTTTACCAGGTGTTGATGGAAGTTTTCAAATTTTAAACAATCACGCTCCAATAGTATCATTACTTCAAAAAGGAATTGTAAAAATTACAGCTCCAAGTTTTAAGCTTAGTAAAGAAGCAGCAAAATTGTTTACGAAAGTAAATGATCAAAATTATACTTTAGCTATTTCTTCAGGTACTATTGAAATGAAAGACAATAAAGTAATTGTTTTAGTTGACTAAGACAATTTAGATTTATACAAGAACGTCAAGCTTTGCTTGGCGTTTTTTTTTACTTTTGATTTATGAGAAATCTACCTAATATTCTTAAAGCAAAAATAGAATCCAGAATTCAAAATAATGCACTACGCCAGTTGCCTTGTGAGGCCAATTTAATTGATTTTGCATCCAATGATTATCTTGGCTTTTCAAAATCAGAACAGATTTTTAACGATACCCATCAATATTTATTAGATAATGATTTTGTTCAAAATGGAGCAACAGGTTCCCGATTGCTTTCTGGAAATCATGATTTATATAGTATAACAGAAAATTTTATTAGCACATTTCATCAAGCTGAAACTGCGCTAATTTTTAATTCTGGTTATGATGCTAATGTGGGATTCTTTAGTTCTGTTCCTCAAAAAGGAGATTTGATTTTATATGATGAATTGTGTCACGCTTCTATCAGAGACGGAATTCAATTGTCTTATGCTAAAGCTTATAAATTCAATCATAATGATTTTGAAGATTTAGAAAGAAAGATTATCAATTTCAATGGTAATTCGAATCAAAAAGCTTCAGCCATTTATATTGTGACTGAAAGTGTATTTTCGATGGATGGAGATACTCCAAATTTAGAAGAACTTGTTCATTTATCTGAAAAACATCACTGCTATTTAGTTCTTGACGAAGCGCATGCTTTGGGAGTTTTTGGAGACAAAGGACAAGGACTGGTTCAGGAATTTGGCATCCAAGATAAAGTCTTTGCCCGAATCATGACTTTCGGAAAAGGTTTGGGATGTCATGGAGCAGCTATTTTAGGTTCTAAGGAATTGAAGCAATATTTAGTGAATTTCGCCCGAAGTTTTATTTATACAACTGGACTTTCGCCACATTCTGTTGCAACAATTTTAATTGCGTATCAGAATTTAGAAAAAGAAGACAAGGATATTAAATTGCTTCCTGACAATATTATTCACTTCAATCAACAAAAGAATTTATTGGGCTTAAAGCCAATTTTCGTTCGAAGTAAATCATCCATTCAATCGGTTATTATTCCTGGAAATGAAAAGGTAAAAAACATTGCAAAACAACTTCAGGAAAAAGGTTTTGATGTTAAGGCTATTTTGTCTCCAACGGTTCCCGAAGGACAGGAAAGATTACGATTTTGTTTGCATGCTTTTAATTCGAAAGAGCAAATTTCGAATGTTTTGCAGTTATTGAGTGAGTTAGTTTTTAAAAGTTAATTCATTGTGAACTTTGCGCTTTCTTTGCGAACTTTGCGGTTAAACAAAAATCATGAAATTATTTGTAACAGGAATTAGTACCGATGTAGGTAAAACTATTGCATCAGCCATTATAACCGAAGCCTTAGAGGCAGATTATTGGAAGCCTATTCAGGCAGGAGATTTAAATGCCTCAGACAGTCATAAAATAAAGTCTTTTATCTCAAATGGTAAAACGGTAATTCATTCAAATAGCTATGCTTTAAATACGCCAGCGAGTCCACATTTGGCAGCTGAATTGGATAACATTATTATTGATTTGGAAAAAATAGCAGAACCAGTTACTGAAAATGATTTAGTGGTTGAAGGTGCTGGAGGACTTTTTGTTCCGCTGAATGATCAAGATTGCGTTATTGATTTGATTAAGCCAGATTACAAAGTAATTGTGGTTTCTCGTCATTATTTGGGAAGTATCAATCATACTTTATTAACCATTGAAGCTTTGAAAAGTAGAAATATTGTCATTGCGGGAATTTTGTTTAATGGTAACGAAAATCAATCTACAGAATCTATTATCTTGAGTAAGACAGGCGTAAAATACATTGGAAGAATAGACCAAGAACCGTATTTTGACCAAAATGTAATTCGGGAATATGCTGATTTGTTTCGAGAGAATCTTTTAAGTTTATAGAGAATAGAAAAAAGAACAAAGAACAAAGAGAATAGACTTTCTTATCTTTGTTTAAAATTATAGTGTATGGTCTTTATTCTATACTCTATTTTCTATATTAAAAAAAATGACTTTAACAGAAAAAGACAGCCAATATCTTTGGCACCCTTATACTCAACATAAAACGGCTCAAACTCCTATTGCTATTACAAAAGGCAAAGGTGCTTTGCTTTGGGACGAAAACAATAAGCAATATATTGATGCTATTGCTTCCTGGTGGGTGAATCCTTTTGGACATAGTAACAAGTTCATAGCTGATGCGATTTATAAGCAACTTACCACTTTAGAACACGTGTTGTTTGGTGGATTTACGCATGAACCAGCTGTAAAAGTAGCTGAAAAGTTAATCGAAATTCTGCCTAAAAATCAACAAAAAATATTCTTTTCTGATAATGGTTCGACTTCGGTTGAAGTGGCTATAAAAGTAGCTTTGCAGTATTTTTTCAATAAAGGCGAAAAACGAACTACTATTATTGCTTTCGAAAATGCTTTTCATGGCGATACTTTTGCGGCTATGGCAGCAAGCGGGATTTCGTTTTACACCCAGGCTTTTCAAGGAATGTTTATTGATGTGGTGCGCATTCCGGTTCCGGTGAAAGGGCATGAGCAGGAAAGTTTTGATGCTTTGAAAAAAGTGATTAAGGAGTACAACTGCGCCGGATTTATCTTTGAACCTTTAGTACAAGGAGCCGCTGGGATGGTGATGTATGAACCAGAAGCTTTGGATGAGTTAATCCAAATTTGTTCAGCAAATAATGTGCTTACTATTGCTGATGAAGTTATGACTGGTTTTGGTAAAACGGGAAAAACCTTTGCAATGGATTATGTCAATCAAAAGCCAGATATGATGTGCTTGTCTAAAGCATTGACTGGCGGAACGATTCCGATGGCGATTACCACTTTTACCCAGAAAATATTTGGAGCTTTTTATGATGATGATATCAATAAGGCTTTGTTTCACGGACATACATTTACCGCAAATCCTACAGGTTGTGCGGCGGCTTTGGCGAGTTTGGAATTGTTGCAAACTCCCGAAATGCAAGCCAATTTGATTCGTGTAAACGCCAATCATTTGGCTTTTCAAAAACATATTAAGAATCATCCAAAAGTGATTACTACCCGGGTTTTAGGGACTATTTTTGCATTGGAAATAAAGAAAGAAAGCGAAGAAAGTTATTACGGAACCATGCGTACTAAGCTGTATAATTTCTTTATCGAAAACGGAATTATTCTTCGTCCCGTAGGAAATATAGTTTATATCTTGCCACCTTACATCATTACGGATACCCAATTGCAAAAAGTCTATGAAGTGGTCGAAAATGCATTAGAAATAGTTTAAAGTTTTACCACAAAGAGCACAAAGAAGGCGCTAAGAACACTATTATTTTATCTGTTTAATTCACTTTCAGTTTTTAGCTACCTAAAATTATTTAATTTTCGTATAAAAACTTAGCGAACTTTGTGCCTTCTTTGTGCTCTTTGTGGTTAATTTTTTTAAAAAACTTCACGACCTTTGCGGTAAAATAAATAGCCTTGTCAACAATAATTTCAATCACCGCTCTAGCATCCATTTCTCCTTTGGGTAACGATTCAAAAACCATCTGGAAAAATTATCTTTCTGAAAATCATTGCTTTTCTAAAAAGAATTTAGACAATCAGGAAACCTGGGTGGCTTCGTTAGATGAAAATTCACAGCAAATTGTGGCTGAATTGCAGCAATCGGATGTTAAATACAAATCACTGGACAAATCGGTTTTGTATGCTATGGCTGCTTCGCGTCAAGCCGTTGCAAATGCGGGATGGGATACGGATTCAGTTTTTGGAATCAATATTGGTTCTTCGCGTGGTGCGACTGATTTATTCGAAAAGCATTTTCAGGAATATTTGGAAACAGGCAAAGCGCAAACTTTGGCTTCACCTACAACGACTTTGGGAAATATTTCTTCATGGGTTGGGCACGATTTGCAAAGTACTGGTCCTGAAATCTCGCATTCTATTACTTGTTCGACTGCCTTACATGCACTTTTAAACGGTGTGGCTTGGCTACGAGCAGGAATGGTTGATAAGTTTCTTATTGGCGGAAGCGAAGCACCTCTAACCGATTTTACCATTGCTCAAATGCGGGCTTTGAAAATATATTCTCATAGTGAAGATGCCTATCCCAATCAGGCGCTGAATTTAGATAAAAAACTAAATTCGATGATTCTGGGTGAAGGAGCTGCCGCTTGTTGTCTCGAAATGGGGAAGAAGGATAATGCTTTGGCTTTTATCGAAGGCATTGGTTATGCTACCGAAATTTTAGAACACAATATTTCAATTTCGGCAGAAGCGACTTGTTTCCAGAAATCGATGAAAATGGCTTTACAGAATACCAATTTAGCAGACGTTGATGTAATTGTAATGCATGCTCCGGGAACTAAAGCAGGTGATTTGACAGAGTATAAGGCAATTCAGAAAATCTTCGGAGGAGCTCTTCCGCTGTTGACTACCAATAAGTGGAAAATAGGACACACTTTTGGTGCTTCGGGAATTTTGAGCGTTGAATTGGCCGTTTTGATGTTACAGCACAATCAGTTTATCGGAGTTCCTTTTGCGAAAGCGCAAACACAAACAAAACCTATAAAGAAAGTATTAGTAAACGCAGTAGGTTTTGGTGGAAATGCAGTGAGTGTTTTGTTGTCGATTTAGTTTTGATTGTAACGCAAAGTTACGCTAAGGTTACAAAGAGTTTCCGCAAAGTAATAGTTTTTATTTGTTGATTTTTGCAGAAAAACCTTGTTCCCTTTACGGTTAAAATACAGTTAGATAACTCATGTTTTTCAAACTGAATACTCAAAACTGATCACTGATTACTTAAAAAGAATCACCTGCTTTCCAATTCTCGAACTTTTTCATAAACGAGATTGCTTTCAAAACCACGTCTTAGCATAAAGTCGCAAAATTTCTTTCTTTTTTTCAACGTATTTTTTTCCTGAATGGATTTCCAATTTCTATTGGCCAAAGTATCAAAAGTAGTATAATATTCTTCGGGATCAATTTCTTTTAAGGCAATATTAATCAAAGTTTGATTGATACCTCTAAATTTTAATTCATTGGTAATTCGGATTTTTCCCCAATGTTTGATACGGTGTTTTCCCCGGGCAAAACTACAGGCAAAACGCTCTTCGTTTAGGAAATTTTCATGAATCAGATGGGCGATTATCTGGTCTCTTTCTTCCAGAGTCATTTTCATGTCCCGCAATTTTTGCTCCACTTCCTCATGACAGCGTTCCTGATACCCACAGTAATGCTCTATTTTATTAATGGCTTCTTTTATCGTGTAAATGTCTTTCATCTTGAAATCAAAATTAGCTATTTAAAATCAAAAATTTTATCGGATTATAGTTTTAATAATTTGTAGCTAATGCTTTGTTTTAAAGTGTTTTAAAAATCACTAAATCTGGGTATTGTAAGAAATGGTTTTCGTTATTATTTTTAGAAAGTATAATAAAGAGAGAATTTTTTTACTCAAAACACTAGGGTTTAATTTTATAATTCGGAAATTATGAAACTATTTTTACTTCAACTTGTTATTTTATTTTTTATTATTACCAATAGCAATGCAAATTATAATATTAATGCAAATGAGGATTTAGAGCCAGTTATAACAACACATCCTTCGAGTCAGTTAGATTGTGAAGGTGCTTCAGTCAGGTTTAAAGTTGTGGCTACGGGCTCAGGATTAACATATACTTGGCAACGAAAGAGACCTGTGGATCCTAGTTTTGTAACTATTACTGATGCTGAAAGTAACACTGATTTTTCTCAAACTGATAACCTAAGAATTGGCAACGTAGGTAGTGCGCAATATCCTGACGGAACTCAATTTCAGGTGATTGTTTCTGATGGTATTTCAAGTATAACTTCTGAAATTGCTACGCTTACTGTAAATGAAATCACCAATGTTACTGGAGGAACTAATGTTAATCAGTGTTTTGGGACTAATTATTCGTATACCGTTACTACTTCTTATCCTGCCAATGTGGTTTCTTATCGATGGAAAAAATCGGTTGCATCTAATGTTTGGGACGAAATTAGTGATGGAGCAATTTATTCGGGAACAGACACTTCAACTTTAACAATAACTGGGGGGACTCCAGCAGAAAGTGGAGAATATCGAGCTTATATTACTTTTAAATCTTCGGGTGCTGATTGTAATGTAACTAGTACTACCAGAAATCGTAAAATCACTTTCTTACCACAATTGACGACACCAGTAACAACGATAACGCAGCCTAATTGTGTACTAAATACTGGAATTATAAAGGTAACAGTTCAGAGTCCAACTGATGTTTATAGTTTTGATAATGGTTTGAATTTTCAAACTAGTAACGAAAAATCAGGATTAGTAGCGGGTTCTTACAACGTGATTATAAAAAATGCAGCTGGCTGTGTTTCACCTACGATGATTTGTCCAATAATTGAAGTAGGACAAGCTTCTATTTGGGATGGTACAACTTGGTTAAATGGAGATCCAGATAAACTTAGAAGTGCTGTTTTTGAACAAAATTTTAGTTCGGAGTCTGATATAGAAGCCTGTTCATGCCAAGTTACAAACGGAGCAAATGTAGTTATCAATGGAGTACATACTTTAAAGATTACTAATGCTATTAATGTTGTTGATGGCACGTTGACTTTTGAAAATAATGCGAGTTTAGTTCAGGTAAATGATGATGCAATTAATTTGGGTAATATTAATTACAAACGGCATACTGCTCCAGTAAGACGTTATGATTATACCTATTGGTCTTCTCCTGTTCGCGGACAAACTTTAAAAGATTTATCGCCAAATACTTTAGGCGATAAATACTATAGTTATGACCCAGGTGCAGGTTGGCAAATTTCATATAATGGAGAAGCTGCTATGGAAGAGGGTAAAGGCTATATTATTAGAGCTCCTCAATACTTTGATATTGATGTAGCCACAGTTGATAGTAATCCAATGTTTGTTGGAGTACCAAATAATGGTGTAATTACTTTAGCATCATTAGCAGGAAACAAAGTACATCTTTTGGGAAATCCTTATCCATCGGCAATTAATGCAGATGCATTTTTGGATGCTAATTTGGAGATTGATTTGGGCTCTGTTTCAGGAGTCAAACCAGCGGTGTTAGAAGGGACACTTTATTTTTGGACACATAATTCGCTACCCAGTAGAGCTGTGGATGGAGATGCAATTTACAATTATACAGCTAGCGATTATGCCACTTATAATAGAACGAGTGGAGTGGGAGGAGCTGTGCCAACAGGGGGAATTCCACCAACTGGAAATATTGCAGCAGGTCAGGGATTTTTTGCGCCAGTCCAAACAACTGGAGATGTAGTTTTTAACAATAATATGCGAATTTCGGGTGGTGCTTCAGGACTTAATAATTCGCAGTTTTTTAAAATTAATAATACTTCTAAAGCAAGAACTACCAGAGAGAAAAACCGTATTTGGTTAAATTTAACGAACAAAGAAGGTGTTTTCAAACAAACATTAATCGGTTATATTACTGGAGCTACAAATAATTATGATGGTGGTTTTGATGGAGTAACTTATGATGGAAATCCATTTGTCGATTTTTACAGTGTCAATCAGGGCGTAAATTTGGCTATTCAGGGACGTGCTTTGCCGTTTAAAAAGCAAGATTCAGTAGCTTTAGGTTATAAATCAACGATTCAAGGAGACTTCCAAATTAGTATTGATCATACCGATGGAATTTTAGATTTTGAGGGTGTTTTTCTGGAAGATAAAGACTTGCAGTTGCTACATGATTTAAAAAAAGAACCCTATCTGTTTACTACCGAAAAAGGCATTTTTAACAATCGATTTTTGTTGCGTTATATAGATAAAAATGAGGAGAAAGAAACGATATCTGAAATAGTAGATATTGAAAATCTAGTGTTAGTTTCAGTTAAAAATAATGAGATTAAGGTGGATTCTTTTATTGATTCAATTGCTAAGATTATTGTGTATGATATTTCAGGACAAAAAGTCTATCAAAGAGACGAAATAACCGTCAATAGTTTTGTAATACAAAATCTAAACTTACCGAATCAAGTGCTTTTTGTTCAGGTAAAATTATCGAATGGACAAATTGTTGCTACAAAGATTGTGTATTAGAATAATTCGTTTTTGAAAGTGCTTTTATTAAGTTTTTTAGCCACTAAAGCACAAATAAATCTTAAAAATAGCTTAAGAATTTTTACTATATCGTAAAGTTGCACAAAGTTTTTAGAGATATCCTAAGTGAACTTCTTTCCGGGTTTTTCCTTCGTTTTAGTTGCGGTAAAACAATCCAAATACTGTACTGATTTTGTAAATAAAATGATTGTATTCCAAATATTTGGAGATGCGATGTACGTAGTTGTGGTTAAAAAAATAGAGAATGCATGATATTGAACAATACTGTTTGTTATTCATCATTAAATAATCTTTATGTTAACAGTTAGCTGTGTAATAAAAAATATGAATTATATAAAAAAAGATATAAATTCTGTAATAATGTTAATTATTTTTTGTCCATAGAGAATTAATAGCTTTTGTAGGATTAAAAGAGGATATATTTATAGCTTTTCAAAAGCTATTGTACTGTTGTTCAGTAGGCTGTGTGTCGTATTTTGAATGTAGGGAGTGAAGGCTTTAAAAAACAAGCTATTTAACGACTAATAATGCGGATAAACGACTTTGTTTTAGGGTATTGTTTTGAATCATTTATTTTGTTTTGAAATTTAAAGTTAGCCCCTTTTCAATTTTTAAGTAACCTACTATGAAGAAAAATTACTTTGATTATATAAATAATACCAGATTCCCTTTAAAATCATTTAGCAAGATTTATTTACTGTTGATTTTGTTTTTTGGTTTGTTTGTGAATGTTGTGAATGCTCAAAAAACATGGAACGGGTCTTCTGGTACAAATTGGAACACAGCAGCAAATTGGACTCCATCAGTAGTACCACAACCAACTGATAATGTTATTATACCTAATGTAGTTAATCAACCAACCATTTCACTAGCTGCTGCGGTTTGTAATAATTTAACAATTAATACTGGTGCGACTTTAACTGTTGGAGCAAGTAGTATTACAGTAAACGGAACTACGGCTATTTCGGGAACATTAGCCTTTAGTAGTACTGCTGGAACACAAACTTTTATCGGAACTGTTACCATTAATTTAGGAGGTACGTGGAACAATACAGTGAATGAACTTGTAACTTTTAGAGGAGGAATTACTAATAATGGAACTTTTAATGCAGGTACTGGAATTCAAACATTTAATACTAATAATCAATCATTATCTGGGACTTTAACAATTCCAAATGTAACAGTTGCCACTGTTAGTTTAACAAATAATGATGTTCTTAATGTTTCAACAGCATTGTCAGGTAATGGTGCATTGAATAATACAGCTACTGGGGTTTTAAATATTGGAGGAACTTCAGGGATTACAACGCTTACTGCAACAGCAACTGGTAATACGGTAAATTATAATGGAGTTGCTGCTCAAACAGCAAAAGTTACTATTTATAGTAATCTTACGCTTTCGGGTTCAGGAAATAAGACATTTACTACTACACCTACAGTAAACGGAACTCTTTCTATGGAAGGAACAGCTGCAGCTGTGGTAACAGGAACAGGTGTTGTAAATTATGGTCCAAATGCAACATTACAATATAATAAGACTGCAGCATATAGCGCTACATTAGAAGAATGGCCTGCTAATTTTTCTGGAGCAGGAGGAGTACGAATTATAAATACAGGAGTAATTACATTAGGTTCAGCAAAAAATGTAACTAATAATTTTTCAATAGTTTTAGGTTCAAGTGTTAATTTAGGAACTTTTACTCACACTGCGGGAACTTTGATGCTTAATGGTGATAATACAGCATCAGGTTCTTGGGGCAGTACTACATCAGCTGCTACTTATAAAAATAACACCTATTTTACGGCAACTACAGGAGTAATTAATGTGAGTACCGCATCCTGTACTACAGGATATTGGACAGGGAACACCAGCACCGATTGGAAAACACCTACAAACTGGTGTGGTAGTACTTTACCAACGGCAACAACTAATGTAGTAATACCTGCTGGAGTAGCTAATATGCCTACCATTACTACGACAACTAATTCTCTTGCTAATAATTTAACAATTAATGTTGGGGCTACTTTAACATTAGAGAATAGTGCTACTGCTTTATTAGACATAAATGGAGACTTCACGAACAATGGTACATTTACTTCGAGTGGCGCTAGTATTGTTCGTTTTGTTGGAACTACTAATGTTAGATTACAAGGAACTTCTAATACAACATTTAGTAATTTAATCATTAATAAAAATGCTACGGTTACAACGGTAACTAATAGTGCGAAAGTTTTT
>Ga0247814_10000187_pt1 | contig 58096 bp, 42 predicted proteins | sample UWRJL179409R1_FD_179947 | JGI IMG/M metagenome (GOLD analysis project Ga0247814, IMG submission 179947) | Plant litter microbial communities from Arlington Agricultural Research Station in Wisconsin, United States - UWRJ-L179-409R-1 | ecosystem: Environmental > Terrestrial > Plant litter >... | reverse complement strand
TGCTGTTTTCATTTTAGTTTCTTAAAGGTTTTCCCTTGGTTAACATAAATTGGATTCTTTCGAGTGTTTTTCTTTCGGTACAAAGTGTAAGGAATGCTTCTCTTTCAATGTCCAGTAAGTATTGTTCAGTTACCAGTGTAGGTTCAGATAAATCGCCACCAGCCATAACATAAGCTAATTTGTTTGCGATTTTTTTATCATGGTCAGAAATGTATTTACCTGCTTCCATTTGGTCAGTTCCAACTAGGAACATTCCAAGAGCCTGTTTTCCCAAAACCTTAATATCTTTTCTTTTGATTGGTTGTGTATAACCTGCTTCAGCCATTAATAAGGCATGTTTTTTGGCCTCGGCAATTTGCCGGTCTTTATTGACAACGACAATATCTTTTCCGTGTTGCAGGATTCCGGTGTCAAAAGCTTCATAAGCGGAAGTCGATACTTTTGCCATGGCAATCGTTAAGAAATATTCCTGTAATACATTGAGTTCAACATCATTTTTATGGAATAAATCCGCAGCGCGTAGTGCCATTTCTTTTGAACCGCCACCGCCGGGAATCACACCAACACCAAATTCAACCAAACCGATGTAAGATTCAGCAGCCGCTACGACTTTATCTGCATGCAGACTCATTTCACAGCCACCGCCAAATGTCATTCCGTGTGGCGCAACAACTACCGGAATTCCGGAATATCGCACACGCATCATCGTGTCCTGGAACAATTTTATCGCCATATTGAGCTCGTCGTATTCCTGTTCAACGGCCATCATGAAAATCATTCCAATGTTGGCACCGACAGAGAAATTGGCTGCCTGATTTCCAATCACCAATCCCTGAAATTCTTTTTCGGCAAGATCAATTGCTTTGTTGATGGCCTGTAGAACATCGCCACCGATGGTATTCATTTTTGACTGGAACTCCAGATTAATAATTCCATCGCCTAAATCCTGTATGATTGCACCCGAATTGCTCCAGACTTTTTTGCTTTCGCGAATGTTATTGAGGATAATAAACGCATCCTGACCCGGAATTTTATTCTGCGATTTTGTAGGGATATTATAGAAATAGGTCGCGCCTTCTTTTATGGTATAAAAATTTTTATTTCCCGATGTCAGCATGTCTGTAACCCAAGCAGCCGGTGCTAATCCTTCCGCTTTCATGATTTCAATTCCTTTTTCAACACCGATGGCATCCCATATTTCAAATGGCCCATTTTCCCAACCGAAGCCAGCTTTCATAGCATCATCAATTTTGTAGAATTCATCGGAAATTTCAGGAACGCGATTGGAAACGTAAGCAAACATTCCGGCGAAGCTTTTTCTGTAGAATTCACCCGCTTTGTCGGTTCCTTTTACTAGAACTTTAAAGCGATTAATAGGTTTGTCTATCGTTTTAGTGAGTTCTAAAGTAGCAAAATTCGCTTTTTTAGCCGCACGGTATTCCATTGTATTTAAGTCTAAGGACAAGATATCCCGATCGACTTTTTTATAAAATCCCTGACCCGTTTTGCTTCCGAGCCATTTATTTTCCATCATCTTATTAATGAAATCGGGCAATTTGAACAGTTCATGTGCTTCATCGTCCGGACAGTTTTCATAAATACCGTTGGCTACATGTACTAAAGTATCCAAGCCTACAACATCCACAGTTCTGAAAGTGGCTGATTTAGGACGGCCAATTACAGGTCCGGTGAGTTTATCGACCTCTTCAATCGTTAGTCCCATTTCTGTTACGAGGTGAAACAAGCTCTGGATTCCGAAAATCCCGATCCTGTTTCCGATAAAAGCCGGCGTGTCTTTGGCAACAACAGAAGTTTTTCCAAGGAATTTTTCACCGTAACCATGTAAGAAATGCAAGACTTCAGTTGATGTTTTCGGGCCGGGAATAATTTCGAATAATTTTAAATATCGTGCGGGATTGAAGAAGTGTGTCCCGCAGAAATGCTGCTGAAAATCGTCACTTCTTCCTTCGCTCATAAAATGAATCGGAATTCCGGAAGTATTGGAAGTAATCAGCGTTCCCGGTTTCCTGTATTTTTCAATTTCTGCAAATACTGTCTTTTTAATGTCAAGCCTTTCGACTACAACTTCTATAATCCAATCTGCATCTGCGATTTTTTGCAGATCATCTGTAGTATTTCCTGTCGTGATCCTCGAAGCGAATTTCTGGTGGTAAATTGGTGAAGGCTTCGATTTTAAAGCGTTGGCAAGATGCTCGTTTACTATACGGTTTCTTACAGGTTTGCTTTCTAATGTCAGTCCTTTTTTGGCCTCCGATTCTGTAAGTTCTCTTGGAAGGATATCCAGCAGCAGCACTTCAACACCAATATTGGCAAAATGGCACGCAATACCCGAGCCCATGATTCCGGATCCGATGACCGCTACTTTTTTAATAGCTCTTTTCATTCTCTGTTTTTTCTGTTTGGTTGAAAATATTTTTATCGAGAATTAACTCGTTGATGGTTTCAGCTACTTCCATAAAGCATTTGAGTTGCTCTTCGGTAACATTCTGCCTGATTTTTTCATTGAATTTCAGTACATTGCTTCGGGATAATTCCCGTTTTTCTTTTCCGAAATCTGTCAGGTAGATTAAGACACCGCGACCGTCATTTGGATTTTTTTTCCTGATGATCAATCCGCGGTCTTCCATCGATTTAAGCGTTCTGGTAAGGCTTGTAGCTTCCATTCCCATTTTCGGACCTAAGGTTGTTGAAGGTGTTCCATCATCTTTATCAAGGCTCAATAACGCGAAACCAGTTGCCATTGTAGCATCATACTTTGCGGCTTCTTCGTTATACATTCTGGCAACTGCCTGCCAGGTCGCGCGAAGAACATAATCTATAGTTTTGTCTTTCATGGTTTTTTACGCAATCGATTTCAAATGTAACAAATAATACTATGCATGCATAATAAATTATGATTATTTTTTTGTTAAATTTTTAGAAATAAAAAACTCCTCTGTGAGGAGGAGTTGTAATGATCAGGACTGACCGTATATTTTCGTGTAGAGATCTTTGTACTTTTCCATCACTATTTTTCTTTTGAGTTTGAGCGTAGGCGTAAGGTGTCCGCCATCGATAGACCAGATATCCGGTGTGAGTTCGAAGCGTTTAATTTTTTCCCAGTTTCCGAATTTCTCATTGAGTGTATCAACTTCTTCTTTAATTCTATCGATAACTTGCTGGTTGGAAACAATTGCTTCATTCGTATTTCCACAATCGATTTTATGGATTTTTGCCCATTCCTTTACAAAATCAAAACTGGGCTGAATAAAAGCGGCAGGCATTTTTTCGCCATCGCCGATCACCATAATCTGTTCGATGAATCGCGATTGTTTCATTGCATTTTCGAGCAATTGCGGTGCGATGTATTTTCCGCCCGAAGTTTTAAACATTTCTTTTTTCCGATCAGTGATTTTAAGGAAACCTTCGCTGTCGATTTCTCCGATGTCACCGGTATGGAAATAGCCATTCTGCAGTGCTTCAGCAGTTTTTTCGTCATCTTTATAATAGCCGATCATGACATTCGGGCCTTTACAAAGTATTTCACCATCGGCAGCAATTTGGACTTCTACATTCTGGATTACTTTTCCAACTGTTCCGACTTTAAAATTATGGTTTCGATAATCATTAACTGCAATTACGGGAGAAGTTTCGGTCAATCCGTAACCTTCCATCACATAAATTTCCGCAGCGGCAAAAATCCGTGCCAGTCTTGGTTGCAATGCAGCACTGCCGGAAACCATGAGATTCAGGTTTCCGCCCAGGCCTTCCCGCCATTTGCTAAAGATCAGTTTGCGGGCAATCTTAAGTTGGAATTCATACCAGAATCCGTTGGCTTCATAAGGTTCAAACCGCAATCCCAAATCGATAGCCCAAAAGAACAGTTTCTTTTTTATTCCGGTAAGTTCAGTTCCTTTGGCATATATCTTATCGTATACTTTTTCAAGTAATCTTGGCACTGCCGTGATAACATGTGGCTGTGCCTCTTTCAGATTGTCGGTTAATTTTTCAATCGACTCGGCAAAATAAACCGAAACGCCATAATATTGGTAGATATATAAAATCATCCGTTCATAAATATGACATATCGGAAGAAAACTCAATGCGCGGCTTTGGCCCGGTTTAAAAGGAATTCTGGGCGCACTGTCCAAAACATTCGATACAATATTATGGTGCGAAAGCATGACGCCTTTTGGTCGGCCAGTGGTTCCGGAAGTATAGATGATGGTGGCTAAATCAGAGGCTTTAACCTGGTCTTTGCGCTTTTCGACTTCGCTTTGATTGCTTTCGTCATTTCCTAAATTAAGCAATTCCGACCAGTTTTTGCAGCCCGGAATCACATCAAAAGAATACACTTCTTTTAAATGAGGAACATTTTTGCGGATCAGATTCACCTTTCTGAGTACTTCCTCATCGGATACGAAGCAATAAATTGCCCCGGAATGGTTGAGGATATATTCATAATCTTCCTCAGAAATGGTGGGATAGATAGGCACATTCTGAGCTCCGGTTTGCAAGACACCGATATCGAGGATATTCCATTCAGTTCTGTTATTGGAAGAAATTACCGCAATTTTATCATCTTTTTGAATATTCATGCGCAAAAGCGCTCTTGAGATGGCATTGGCTTTTGTAATGTAAGCTTCAGTAGATGTTTTAATCCACTGACCATTGTATTTGGTCACTAGAGCATCGGGTAAATTATACAGTTTTTGCTGATGATATGGAAAATCAAACAGTCGGGTGATCTTGGTCATTTGGTGTTGGTTTATCAACGCAAATTAAGCAATAAATACTTACAGAACAATTCCTGCTTTTAAATATTTGCCAAAATTAATTAATGAGCAGGCATCATTTAATTACAATATATTTGATAATTTTGTCGCTTAATTTTGACGAAATGCTAAAACACCTGCGCCTGAGCGAATACAAGGTTCTGCTTTACAGGATTTTATTGGCTTATATCTTCTACTTTTTTGCCCGTATTCTTTTTTATCTTTTTAACGCAGCTTTACTGAAAGTTGGATCGCTTACAGATTTTATAGCGCTTTGCTACTACGGACTCGCTTTCGATACCACAGCGATACTGTATGTCAACTTGCTGTTTATACTTTTCTCAGTGCTTCCCTTTTTTAAAAATGCAACTGCCGGATATCAGAAGTTTTTGTTCTGGCTTTACTTTTCGACCAATTTATTGGCTTACTCGACCAATTTTATCGACTTTATTTATTATAGATACACATATGCCCGAACTACTATAGTTGCGCTGGGTGTTGTTGAACATGAAACCAATAAATCAACTTTATTCCTAAGTTTTCTGGTTGATTTTTGGTATGTTTTTGTATTGTTTTTCATATGTGCCGCTCTTTGGATATACCTATATAATAAAGTAAAGGTGCAATTTTTGCTGCCGATAAAAAAACTTCCATATTTCGGTTTTTCAATAATTGCTTTTTTGATCGTAACTTTACTAATCGTTGGCGGAGTTCGCGGCGGCGATTTTAAAAAAGCCACACGGCCAATTAATATCCTTGATGCCAGCCGGCACGTAAAAAATATCGTTCATTCAGATATCGTTCTCAATACGCCTTTTGCGATAATCCGTACCTTATTTACGAACAGTTTTAAAAAAACGGATTATCCTGATGTCAATGATCAAGTAATTTTGGAAAAAGTTCAACCCATTAAACAATACCACAATAATCCCGAAACCAAACCGAATGTGGTGATTTTCATTATAGAAAGCTACGGACGGGAATATCTCGGTGCCTTCAATAAAAAATCGGGCATTCCGGATTATAAAGGATATACACCATTTCTGGATTCGCTTTCCCAACACAGCATGATTTTTACAAATGCTTATGCCAATGGAAGACAGTCGATTCATGGTATGTCTTCGATACTGGCGGGAATTCCGGCTTTCAAAGACGCTTTCACCTCTTCGCCTTATCCCAAACAGAAAATTGAGTCGATAGTTTCTACGCTTGAAAATGAAGGTTATAACACTTCCTTTTTTCATGGTGCGGCAAACGGATCGATGGGGTTTTTAGGTTTCGGAAATATCCTCGGCATTGATAATTATTACGGCCGGACTGAATTCAATGACGATTCACAGTTTGATGGCTATTGGGGCATTTGGGATGAACCTTTTCTCCAGTATATGAAGAAGACTTTGGATAAGAAGAAAACGCCCTTTTTAGCTTCTGTATTTACCGTCTCTTCGCACGAACCTTACATCATTCCTGGGCAATATAAAAATAAATTTAAAGGTGGTCCGCTTCCCATGCACAAATGTGTGGAGTATACCGATTTTGCCCTGAAGCGGTTTTTTGATGAAGCCAAAAAAGCACCATGGTTTAACAATACAATTTTTGTTTTGGTCGCAGATCATGGAAATCAGACTTTTTATTCGGAATATATGAAACCCATCCAGCGTTTTGCAGTTCCGATTATTATTTACCAACCTGGCAGTAAGTATGTGGGTGTGGATGAAAATCTGGCGCAGCAAATTGACATTTATCCAACCATTCTTGATATGATTGGTTACAAAAAACCTTTCAGAAGTTGGGGCAGAAGCTTGTTTGCTAAAGGAATGCAGCCTTATGTCATCAATTCTACAGGAAATCTCTATCAATTCTCAAAAGGGAATTACATTTGTATTTTCGACGGAAAAAATGCCATAGGTTTTTACGACCGCAATGATAAGATGCTGGCCGATAACCTGATTAAAAGCAGAAATGCTGAAATGAATGAAATAGAACTCAACTGCAAAGCATTTATCCAGGATTATATGGAGAGAGTTGTTGACCAAAAATTGTATGCAAAATAATTTGAATCCATTTATTATGAAAAAGAATAAAAAAATAGTTATCATTTCAATTGTGGCAATTGTCTTGTTTTTTGTTGGAAAATACGTGTATGATATGCACATTAACCACAACTTTGAAACGATAACTGAGGGGAAAGTATACAAGTCAGGCGTAATTCCGCCCGATGAAATCGCAGATTATGTCAATAAATACCATATCAAATCAATCGTTGACCTGCGTTATCCCGGCACAGCCGATCTTGAAAATAATCCTGAAATCCCTGCTGAACTGACTGCCGAAAAGGAAGCCGTAGAAAAGATTCCCGGTGTAAATTATTTTAATAATGGTTCCGATCAGGTTCCGCAACAGCAAAACCTTGATACTTTTTTTAAGATCATGGACAATCCTGCCAATTATCCGGTATTGATCCATTGCTATCATGGTGTTGGCCGTGCCGAAATGTATTCCGCGCTCTATCGCGTAGAATATGAGAACTTCTCCAATGAAGAAGCGCGGCAAAATGTAAGGACGCTAATTAAGTGGAGTTCTTTTGATGATGGAACGCCGAAAGGAGAATATTTAAAAGCTTATCAATCGAGAAAGCAGCGGGCAGAAAAAAAATAATCTTAAAATAGTAAAGACTTCCGTTAAGAAAGCCTTTTTATTATCTGTTTTCGAGCCATTTCCGGGCATTAATAAATGCTTCAAGCCATGGCGACACTTCGTCGTTTGTATCTTTTGGATAATGTGCCCAATTCCACGGGAAAGTGGAACGTTCGATATGTGGCATCGTTACGAGATGCCTTCCGGTCTTGTCGGCCATCATTGCGATGTCAAAGTGAGAACCGTTTGGATTGGCAGGATAACCTTCATAAGCATATTTGCCAACTACCTCATATCGGTCTTCAGAATAAGGAAGGTTAAATCGACCTTCGCCATGCGAAATCCATACGCCCAGTTTGGTTCCGGCCAATGTAGAAAGCATTACCGAATTGTTTTCCTGAATGGTTACGGAGGTAAATCCGCTTTCATGTTTTTGCGAATTGTTGTGCGCCATCTTACCGTGAATTTCATGGTCCGGATTAATCACTTCCAATTCCATAAACAATTGGCAGCCATTGCAAATACCCACCGATAAAGTATCATCTCTTTTAAAGAAATTCTCAAGAGCGGTTTTCGCTTTTTCATTGTATAAAAATGCACCAGCCCAGCCTTTAGCCGAACCCAATACATCGGAATTAGAAAATCCGCCTACGGCACCAATAAATTGAATGTCTTCCAAAGTTTCACGTCCCGAAATTAAGTCGGTCATATGAACGTCTTTGACATCAAATCCGGCAAGGTACATAGCATTGGCCATTTCACGTTCAGAGTTGCTGCCTTTTTCACGAATAATGGCTGCTTTGGGTTTGGTACCTGAAACAGAAAGAACAGGTTTTTTCCCGGTAAAATGTTTCGGAAACTGAAAGTCCAACACCTGATTTTTATAATTGTCGAAACGCTGTTTTGCAGTTCCGTTTTTTGATTGCTTCTGGTCGAGCAAATACGAAGTTTCAAACCAGATATCCCGGTATTCCGGAATGGAGAATGTAATATCATTAATGGAAAGTGTTGCTGAATCGGTCACTTTTCCGATATTGAAAAATTCGATGTTTTGTTGTTGCAGGTACGATTCTACAGCACGATCATTTTCTGCCTGGAATACAATTCCGATATTTTCAGAAAATAAGATTTTAACCAGATCTTTTTCGGGGAACGCATCAAAATCGATGGCAGCGCCTAAATTGACATCCGCAAAACACATTTCAAGCAATGTCGTAATCAGGCCTCCACTTCCAATATCATGTCCGGCAACAATTTCATTTTGCAATATTAAATCCTGCATGGCATTGAAAGCAGCTTTAAAGAAAGCCGCGTCTTTCACGGTAACCGTTAGGTTACCGATTTTATTTTGTGTCTGGGCGAATGAAGAACCACCCAATTGAAATGCGTCCTGCGAAAGGTTGATATAATAAATAGAACCTTTACCTTTCTGAAGTACAGGCTCTGTAACTTTCGTAATATTGGTACAATTTCCGCCTGCTGAAATGATTACGGTTCCAGGAGCAATGACATCACCATCAGGATATTTCTGCTTCATTGATAGCGAATCTTTTCCGGTTGGAATGTTGATTCCCAATTCGATAGCAAAATCAGAGCAGCTTTTTACGGCTTCATACAATCGTGCATCTTCGCCTTCATTTTTGCAAGCCCACATCCAATTGGCCGATAATGATATTCCGGTAATTCCGTCTTTTATTGGTGCCCAAATGATATTGGACAATGCTTCGCCAATGGCATTCCGGCTTCCCGCAGCAGGATCAATCAAAGCAGAAATTGGCGCATGTCCGATTGAAGTTGCAACACCTTCTTTTCCCAAATAATCCAGCGCCATGACGCCAACATTATTCAGAGGCAATTGCAAAGGTCCGACGCATTGTTGTTTGGCCACTTTTCCACCCACACAACGGTCAACTTTATTGGTCAGCCAGTCTTTGCAAGCGACAGCTTCCAAGCGCAAAACCTGTTTGACGTAATCCTGTATATTGGCTTCCAAATAAGTAATTTCATCATAATTCCGGTTAACCGTAACATCAGTCATGACCACTTTTGGAGAACTTCCAAACATATCTTCCAAAGCAAAATCCATTGGTTTTGCGCCGGTTGTTTTTGATTCAAAAGTGAAACGGTGGTTTCCGGTCACATCACCAACTGTATACATTGGCGAACGTTCACGATCAGCTATTTTCTGTAGTAAACCGATGTCGTCCTGACCGATAACAAGTCCCATTCTCTCCTGCGATTCATTGCCGATAATTTCCTTTGCCGAAAGTGTAGGATCGCCAACAGGCAACAAATCAAGATTGATCAGTCCGCCGGTCTCCTCAACGAGTTCCGAGAGGCAATTCAGATGTCCGCCTGCGCCGTGGTCGTGAATAGATACAATCGGATTGTGATCACTTTCTACGAGTCCGCGAATGGCATTTGCAGCACGTTTCTGCATTTCAGGATTGGAGCGCTGAATGGCGTTTAATTCAATTCCGGAACTGAAAGCACCAGTATCTGCCGAAGAAACCGCAGCACCGCCCATTCCAATTCTGTAATTTTCGCCACCCAGAATTACTATTTTATCTCCTTCCTTCGGTTTGTGTTTTATGGATTGTTCGAGCTTGCCGTAGCCAATTCCGCCCGCTTGCATGATTACTTTATCATATCCGAGTCGGCGGTTGTTTTCATTATGCTCAAAGGTCAGTACAGAACCCGTAATTAAAGGCTGGCCAAATTTATTTCCAAAATCCGAAGAACCATTCGAGGCTTTAATCAATATGTCCATAGGCGTCTGGTACAGCCATTTTCTTTCCTGCATTCCTTTTTCCCATTTTTTCGTTTCATTCAATCTGGAATAAGAAGTCATATAAACTGCAGTTCCTGCAAGTGGCAAAGAGCCTTGTCCGCCAGCAAGACGATCCCGTATTTCTCCTCCGGATCCAGTTGCGGCACCATTAAAAGGCTCAACAGTAGTTGGAAAATTATGCGTTTCGGCTTTGAGGGATATTACTGAATCAAAATCTTTAGTTTCATAATAATCAGGTTTATCTGCCGATTTGGGCGCAAATTGCTGCACGCGCGGTCCTTTTATAAATGCTACATTGTCTTTATAGGCAGACACGATTGAATTCGGATTTTCAGCAGAAGTTTTCTTAATCATTTTAAATAAGGAAGCTTCTTGCTGAATGCCGTCGATGACAAAAGTGCCGTTGAAAATTTTATGCCTGCAATGTTCGGAGTTGACCTGTGAAAATCCAAATACTTCAGAATCGGTTAATTTTCTTCCTGTTTTTTTCGCGAGGTTGTTGAGGTAATCAACTTCTTCCGTATTCAAAGCCAAACCTTCCTGCTGGTTATAAGCGGCAATGTCATCAATTTCAATAATAGGTTCGGGCGCAATGTTGATCGTAAAAATGTCCTGGTTCAATTCAGAATATTTCTGTAAAAGCATCGGGTCAAAATTGGTAAGTCCGGATGCTGCTTTATGAAATTCTTCAATACGCATAATCCCTTCTATTCCCATATTCTGCGTAATTTCAACAGCATTGGTACTCCAAGGTGTTATCATTGCGGCACGTGGGCCAACAAAAAAATCCGTCAGGACGGATTTTTCGAGTTTATTTGCGCCGGCAAAAAGCCAATTTAGTTTTGAAATATTTTCTGCCGAGAGTGTGCTTTGCGACTGAACTGCAAAAACGGTATCACGCTCGTTTCCGAAGAAATGAATCATTATAGTTATTTTTTATTCCGCCGCGCGATATACAGTTTTTCCACGCCTTGGATGTTGTTGTTGTGTATGCAAATTTAGGTTAAAAAAGCACAATCCGCAAACAACATTTATCAGGACTTTTAAACAATTAGTTAGGGAAAGGAGCACTTTGGTAAGCACCTAAATCTGGCGGAGAAGAACGGGTTGTTCCCAAAATATCCTGTGGAATAATGTACAGTGAACTTCCTTTTCCAGCCGCAGGCGAATCGGGGGCAATAGCCAGTTTGTTAGAGTTGGCGCTTTGAAATTGCGGATTTTCATTGATGATATTCTGATTTGCTGCGGCTGATGGTGTCCGTAAGAAATCATAGAGTGGATCATCCTCAATTCCGGTTCCCGCATCCCTGAATTTTACAAGGCAGTTTTTAAAGTCGATATTGAACGCTTTTGTATCATTTTTGTCTAGATATAGTTCAATATTATTGCTGCCGAAAATAATGGAATTGTAAAAATTGGCTTGCTGCAAATCGGCTAAAGTTACAATATTGCCTTGTTGGTCTTTTTCAAAATTACTCATTTGTACACTTACCTGTCCGGGAGTTCCCCAATTGTTGTTAAATGTACAATGCCTAAAATCATAACTGCCACCTGCAATCGAAGCAAGGCAGGCTTCTCCTGCGAGGTTTACGACTACATTTTTTCCGGTGATATTAGCATTTCTGCCGAGAATTCCGAAATTAGAATTATTATAAACCTGTGAATTTTGAATAGTTAGACTGGCTTGATCGGCAAAAAAACCTAGTGTAGCATTTTTTAAAGTCAAATGGTCAATATTACTGTTGCTTCCCTGTTGCATCCAGATTCCGAACCATTGTCCGGGTATTTCAGAAAATCCGGGTTCTAAACGGTCGCCTTCAAACACTACTTCATTCTCAAGTGGATTACTGAAATCGGGAGAAATGTTGCCACTGACATTTAATGTGCCGCCATTTTGGACAACGATTCCCGAATTGGCATGAAAGTGTACCCTAGCGCCAGCTTCAATACTCAGTGTTTTTCCGGATGGTATTCCGGCAAATCCATAAATAACATAAGGTTTGTCATTCGTAAAGATAAATTCATTGCCATGTATCGGATCGCTTTCATTGAGTTCAAAACCGGTAACACGAACCTGGTTTCCTTCTTCATCGAGTCCGAGAAGCAGACTTTCTTTAGTACCGTCAGCATATTTCTCAGGATATAAAAATACCGCATCTTGTATTAAAGTGACAAGATTCACTTTTTGTGTTCCGTTAACCGACTGGAACAAAATTTCATCTGTATATAGGAAATCGGTAGGATTGGCTTCGGCAATATTGACGGTAGTTTCGATAAATATGAATAAGCTGTCTTTGGCCAACAGTTCTACATTGGTAAACAATTTTCCATCGCCCTGGCCATTATTGTCCGCGTCAACTCCGGTCATTCCGTCGACCATAATCCGGTATTTGGAATCGGCTTTCGCAAGGCTGACAGACGGAATTGAAATGTCTTTATTGCTTCGGTTATACACTTTAAGCATGTAGGTGCTGGAGCCAATATCTGAAAAGATAGTATCGAGATAAACGGTTTGTTTTGAAAATTCTAAATTGCCGGTACTCGGAACAGTGTCAAAATCTTTTCTGCAGGAAGTTAGCGAAAGGACGAATCCGATAAACAGAAAATAAATAGCTTTGTGCATGAGTTTTTGAATTTTGGTAAAAATAGTAAAAATTGTTTATTGGCTCTCTGATGGTTTGTTTATTTCTAACGCTGAAATTTAAAAATTAGTCTGTAATTTATTACGATTGGGCATTATGTGTTATTTTTGCATTAAAATAACGGTATGGCTTTCGATAAGGATAAAATAATCGCACAATGCAACCTGTTTTCAAAAAATACACTGATGGAAACACTTGGTATAGAATTTACAGATGCCGGAGCAGACTTTTTGGTGGCTACAATGCCGGTAACGCCAAAGATTCACCAACCAATGGGATTGCTGCATGGCGGTGCCAGCGTGGCATTGGCTGAAAGTGTCGGAAGTGCCGCATCTATGCTATTTATTGATTCTGAAGAAAATGAAATACGCGGAATTGAGATTTCAGCCAACCATCTCAAAGCCAAAAGAGAAGGTCTTGTTACAGCAACCGCACGGATTATACACAAAGGAAAAAGCATTCATCTTTGGGAAATCAGGATCACTGATGAAGAAAACAACTTAATTTCGCTTTGCAAACTTACTAATATGGTATTGCCGAGAAACAAATCATAATGAACTCTGTTAAAAAACAAGCTGCGTTTTTTCGTAAAGCCAAAAATCAACTGGAGCAGCAGCTTCCATTTGTATTATATAACAAACCCAATTCAGACCTGCTGATCGGAATATTTCAGTCGGATAAAAAAGAATATCAGGTTAAGGATTTTACAGAGACAGGTTTTGTTTTTGCCCCTTTTGATGGAAGCCAAATATTGTTGATTCCCGAATCGGCAGCAGAAATTGTACAGGTAAAATGGTCAAAAGGATCTTATTACAGTAGTTACTTTAATGAAACGGCATCAGAAAATACAATAGCGAGAAGCCATTTTGAACAGCTCATACAGAAAGGGATAAATGCAATTGAAGAAGGGATTTTTGACAAAGTTGTTTTATCCAGAAAAGAAACTGTTGTGCTTAATTCACAGGACATCACCGCTATTTTTACCAGATTGCTGGATGAATACCCAACGGCTTTTACGTATTGTTTTTTCCATCCAATTTCCGGTTTGTGGTTTGGTGCTTTTTCTGAACAGTTGCTGAAAATCAACAATACTTCCATCGAAACAATGGCAGTTGCAGGAACACAGCCTTACAGCGACAATATCATCTGGGAGAATAAAGAAAAACAAGAGCAGCAATATGTAACCGATTTTATTTCGAAGCATCTTGAAGGATATGTAGAAGAAATAAAAATTTCCGAACCTTACACGATGAAGGCAGGACAGGTGGCACATCTTAAAACCGACATTTCAGGAAATATGGCCAGCGGTTCAGGCTTACGGGATATCATAAGAATACTGCATCCAACACCTGCCGTATGTGGATTGCCCAAAGAAATAGCAAAAGAATTTATATTGAAAAATGAAAATTATCACCGCGACTATTACTCAGGCTATTTGGGCGAGCTTAATAAAGATTTTTCGAATGAACATGATGCTACCGATATATATGTAAATTTGAGGTGTATGAGAATAACAGATAATGTAGCCGATTTGTATATTGGATGCGGCGTCACAAAAGATAGTATTCCTGAGAAAGAATGGTATGAAACTGTCCGGAAAGCAGAAACCATGAAGCAAATTTTAGAAATCAAAAACACATAAATGAAAATAGATATATTGGCTTTCGGGGCACATCCTGATGATGTTGAACTCGGTTGCGGCGGAACATTAGCCAAAGAAATCGCGCTCGGCAAAAAAGTAGGCATCATCGATTTGACGCGAGGCGAACTCGGGACACGCGGTTCAGCAGAAATAAGAGACCGTGAAGCAGCAAACGCAGCAGCAATATTAGGCATTGCCATTAGGGAAAACCTGAATATGCGGGATGGGTTTTTTACCAATGATGAGGCACATCAGTTGGAAATTATCCGTATGATACGGAAATACCAACCCGATATTGTACTTTGTAATGCCATTGACGATCGCCATATTGACCATGGGAAAGGAAGCAAGTTGGTTTCTGATGCCTGCTTTCTTTCGGGATTGATGAAAATTGAAACCGAGAATGACGGAAAAATCCAGCAACAATGGCGGCCTAAGGCTGTTTATCATTATATCCAATGGAAAAATATCATACCTGATTTTGTAGTCGACATTACCGGATATAACGATAGAAGGGTAGAAGCAATTATGGCTTATAGTTCGCAGTTTTATAATCCGGATGCTACCGAACCGGAAACACCCATCGCGACTAAAAACTTTTTGGAGAGCCTTAACTACCGCGCTCAGGATTTAGGACGATTGATCGGTACCGATTATGCTGAAGGGTTCACTGTAGAAAGGTATTTGGGCGTCAATCGGTTAGGAGATTTGCTTTAATTTTTTTAAAAATTTCTTTGTATAATAAAACTTTTGCAATACATTTGCACTCGTTAAAATGGTGGTTGTAGCTCAGCTGGTTAGAGTATTGGTTTGTGGTGCCGAGGGTCGCCGGTTCGAACCCGGTCAGCCACCCAGAATATAAAGCTTCGAGGAAACTCGGAGCTTTTTTTGTGGCTGTAAGTGGAGGGAAATAAAAAAGGCCTGCAGTATGAGCACAGACCTTTTAAATACTAATTCACAAAATTCAAACTAAATGATAGGGCAAAAATAAGCGTACTGTTCTTGCCTTGCATCAAATTCAGGTTAAGTTACCGATAAGCTATTGTTTGCTCTCCGGGTTTTGAATTGAGTCTGTATTAATTACCATCTTTGTCTACAACTGGCCGGTTTTGCCTGTTGGCCAGTTCCCAGGCTATTGCAAAAGCATATTGTGTCCTTTTGGTAAGAATGTCAAATTCTATTTTTTCTACATCATCGCCGGGCTGGTGGTAATCGTCATGAATTCCGCTAAAGAGAAAAACTGACGGAATGCCATTTTTAGCAAAATTATAATGGTCTGACCGGTAGTAAAAACGGTTGGGATCATTCCGGTCATTGTATTTGTAATCGAGATTCAGGTTGACACTTTTTTTATTGGCTTCTTCACAGATGTTGTACAAATCAGAAGACAAATAATCAGAACCAATCAGATAAATATAATTGTTATTGTCTTTATGGAATTCATCACGCCGTCCGATCATATCAATATTGACATCCGTAATAGTGTTAGCCAGAGGAAACAGCGGATTTTCTGAATAATATCTCGATCCGTGCAGTCCGTGTTCCTCGCCTGTCACATGCAGGATCAACACCGAACGTTTTGGCCCGTGTCCGTCTTTCTTGGCTTTTTCAAAAGCCTGAGCAATTTCAAGTAATGCTACAGTTCCTGAGCCGTCATCGTCGGCACCATTATATACCTGACCGTTTTTAATGCCAACATGGTCATAATGGGCAGAAACAACAACAATTTCGTTCGGTTTTTCTGAACCTTCAATAAACGCCCAGATATTTTCTGAATCTGGGAGATTTTCATTGCGCTTTTTATTCATGAAATCAGCCGGTACTTTTTGATAATAATCGGAAGCACCTTTTGGAGATGGGATTCCGTCTTTTCGGTATTGCCCGATAAGATATCTTCCGGCTTTTTTCTGCCCCTCAGAACCGGTTTCACGGCCTTCCATGTCATCGGCAGCAATGATGGTAAGGTGTGCTTTTAATTCAGCTGCGGTAATCGTTTTTATATATTTATCCGGACTTAAAACAGTCGTTCCTTCTTTTTTTGTGGCACAACTGAAAATGGCCACCAGGATAAAATTGACTAAAAAAATTTTTTTCATTGTATTTTAATGAAGATTAATAAAAGTATAGGCGGCAAATAAGATAAGGATCAATAATATAAATATCGAATTTATAAAGAACAAAACCATGCTTTTTATAAATGAAACGGCTCTGTATTCGCCGTAAAAACGATGGTGCGCCGGAAAGAAATAATAGAAGATCCAGATATAACCCACGAAATGGATGGTATTATTTATAAATGACAAAATAGGAATGTCTCCAAAAGCATTCAGAAGCTGGTCGATCAAAAAAAGCAACAATGTTGTTAATAACAGAAACGAGAAATAATGAAGCGTGAAAATCCCATGGTCAAAATAATACCACCGTTTTTTATTGTGGAAAAACCATAAGAACAGCGCAAATATTGGCATGTATATGAACAATACTTTCGGGAGATTGTGAATGAAAGATTCTTTGAATTTCTCAATTATTTCGGCTCTTGTATTGCTGTTTTTTAGAAGTATGAAATTTTTATAAGCCGAATATTCAAAATCTGAAAATTTTTCTGATGGCGCAGCATTTTTTTGGACTGAGTCCAGCTGCTTTACGGAATCATATCCGAATTTCATAATTCCACGTTTATTCCCTAAATTATAATTAACAGTGTCTATTCCCGACAAATTGGCTTCAGATAAAACTTCATTCAGGTTTTTCGCTGCTGCAACAATACTGTCTCTTGCGATACCGTTTTTATCGATGTAATTAGTAGTTTTGGTTTGATCCGCTTTTATCATATTATCTTCTGAATCAGGAATAACCGTAATCAGAAAAAAAGTGATAAAACTGATAAAAATATACAATCTTACCGGAGCCAGATAGGACAACCGCTTTCCCGAAAGATATTCTTTTGTAAGTGATGATGGTTTGAAAAGCAGATTCCTGATTGTTCTCCAAAAAGCATTTTCGTAATGTGTCAGATCCTCGAAAAAGTGAATAAAGAGATGGTGGAAAGTTTTCCGGCTTTCAGTATTTTCCTGACCACAATTCGGGCAAAAACGCTGATCTACAACGTGTCTGCAATTCAAACAGGTTTTGTCTTTTCTTAAAACGCTCTTGCTCATAAAGTATTCTCTGCTATAAATATTACTAAAATACTTCTTTGAGGAAAATCAGGAAATGTTCCCACGATCTTCTTGCGGCCGCTTCATTGTATGCCGCACCTTTCGAATTATCGTTCCCAGCATCCGGATCAGTAAAAGAATGTACCGCATTTGAATAATAAATCATCTGCCAGTCGGCTTTCGCTTCACGCATTTCTTTCTGGAAAGCAGCAATTTCTTCAGCCGGCTCATAAGGATCGTCTGCGCCATGGCATATGAGTATTTTGGACGGAATGTCTTTGGTTGTCCTTGTGCTGTCCTTACCCAATCCGCCATGAAAAGATACAACTCCTTTTACCGGGAGTTTTCCTCTCGCGGCTTCGATGGCGCCAGTTCCGCCGAAGCAATAACCTATTATTACAATTTTATCAGGATTGGCACCGGCATTTATCAATTCTTTCAGTGCAGCCCGAATCCGGTTTTGATACTGGTCGTAATTTTTTTTATAAAAGGACGAGATTGTTCCGGCTTCTTTAGAATCTGACGGATATTTGCCTTCTCCGTATATATCGGCAACAAAAGCATAATAGCCTAAAGCGGAAAGTTTTTCGGCAGTATCTTTTGCATGCCTGTCTATGCCTTTCCAGGCTGGAAGAATTAGAATACCTGGTTTTCCATTATTTGCTTTTTTGGGAGTAATAGAAAAGCCACCCAGTTTTTGATTGCCTTCCTGATAAGAAACCGCTTTTAGCTGTGCGTAAGTATTACATAAAGCCATTAGCGCTATAAGTAGAAATGATTTTTTCATGGAAATTGATTTTTGCAATCACAAATATCGTAAAAAAATCACTAGAAGTGCTACAAAAGAAAAGGCCTTATGTTTTAAATAAGGCCTTGAGTTGTAAAGTTGGTTTATGCTATTGTTTTGATGAAGCAGGTGCAGTTTGTGATTTTTTTACTGCAGCTTTTTTTGTGGCTTTATTCCTTGCTTTTTGATTTTCATTTTGTGATTTTTCGGCCGATTGTTGCTCCTGAACCGCAGACTGCTTTTTCTTATTCTGTTCATCCTGTTGGGCCGATTGCTGGGCTGCATTTTCAACGCTGCGTTGTTCAGGTCGTGGTGTTTCCTGTTGCAGCCTGTCTTGGGTTTCTTCGTTTGGATCGCTTTTGATTTCCTGAGCAGAGGCAAAAACGCTACACATAACAAATGCTATTGATGTTAAAATGGACTTTTTCATAGTGTATTTTTTAAATGATTAATTTTTAGCAATCCATCTAAAATTACAATTTGCAATCCGTAATGATTGGGATATTATCCTAATTAACCTATTTTTAACGTAGTGGAATTAAATCTATAATAAGTTATTCTTTGGATAAAACCTGATGCTTTGTGCGATTTTATCCAAGCGAAGTGCTGTTACTTTTTCTTCATTAACAGATTCAGACAACAATTGGGCTATTTTGTTGAGATTCATGTTTTCGGCGTAAGTATTGAGAATGTTATAAGAAGAAATTTCATAATGTTCAATACGGTGCAATCCCAATACGATTCCGGCGTCTCTGACAGTTCCAAATTTCGTTTCCTCGATGATATGGTCAATTGTTTCAAGAAGTGATTCTATTGGTTGGCATCTTTCCAATATAGGGTTTTCCTCAAGCAGCGCGAAAATGTCCTCCAGTCGGATAATCTGCAATTTGGTTTCTTCCTGATGGATGGTTACTGCTTCAATCAGTTCAAAAGAACAGGCGTTTTTAATTGTTTTAGGAAAAGATTTAAGCAGTGTCTTTTCCATGTAGTAGAGGCACTTAAGTTCGTTGAGAAACAATTCTTTCAATCCCGACTCACCATCCAATCTGTGTTTGGCAGGTTTTACATTTTCGAAATTGACTTCGATGTTCTCGATGTGTTTTCTGGAAATATCCATTTCATTCAATTTTAGTTAAGTTTCAGGATTTGGGATCCTGACGTAAATTTGGGGCTTACTAATTTTAGCACTATCTGAAAAATGGCTGTACAGGAAGGTTAATTCTGTAACATAATTTCAGAATACAATAACACAATAAATAATGATTAATCTATTTTTGTATTGAAACAGTGATGCAATCATAAATAATAACGCTAAAGATAGTCAAAAATTATTGGAAATGCAGAGAATTGCCTATTTAACACTGACTTTAACAATAATCATATACTACATTATTTGTCTTTACAGATAGGCTTTTTCCTTTAATTAAGTGGTAAGTTTGGAGTGTATAATAGTGATACAAAATAAACAGGAATGATTTTTACGCATAAATTCGCGCTATACATTTTGGTGATTTTAAGTTGTCAGCTTTCCTTAGCGCAAGTTGACCCTAATAAAGAAGTGCCAAAGAAAGCCGATCCTGGACAGATGTATAACAACATCGAAAAATATTCCAAAAAAAGAAAATTCACTACTTTCATTCATAAGCTTGTATTTGAGCCTGTTACGAAAAAGAAAATAAAAAAGAAATCAACTTCTTTAGTTAAAAAAAGATCTTACAAGGAATTTGACTGTAAGATTATCAGAATGATCCACATCAATACACTTGATCCTTTCGGTTATTCGGTAACTGATACCATTCAAAAACCTGAAAGTTTCGGATACAGGGTTGGAAATGCACTGCATTACAAAACGCGCAAACTGGCAATCAAAAACCTGCTGCTGATCAAGCGGAATACGTATTTTGATTCATTGATGGTGATGGAGTCTGAACGTTTGATACGAGGCCAGCGGTATATCAGAAGTGTTGATATCCGTCCTCAATTAATATCTAAAAATTCAGATTCTGTAGACGTTTTTATTCGCGTTTTGGATTCCTGGAGTCTTGTTCCTGATTTTGCAACATCCGGTTCCGTATCTACTTTTAAGCTAAGGGAAAAGAACTTTTTTGGCACCGGACATGAATTTTCAAATACGTATCGGAAAAGCCTTAACAGCAGTAGAGATGCCTTCAGCAGCAGTTATACGATTCCCAATATACTGCATTCCTACACGCAAACGACACTCAGTTACCAGATTGATGTCGAACGCAATTACACCAAGTTTTTGAATATTGAGCGGCCATTTTATTCTATTTACACACGTTGGGCTGGCGGAATCTACTTCGATCAGCAATACAGAAGACAGCTCACGATTGATTCCCTGCAATTGCAACAAGTTCAAAATTTTAAATTAAACACGCAGGATTATTGGGGCGGTCGATCGGTACAGCTTTTCAAAGGTGGATCAGAAGCTTCCCGGGGCGCAAATCTTATTCTGAGCGGCCGATATTATAAAAGGAACTATATTGAAACTCCAACCATAGAACAGGATCCTTTGCGCTATTTTTCTAATGAGGAAACCTATCTCGCAGGAGTCGGAGTTTTTGCCAGACAATATACGCAAGATAAAAATATCCTCAATTTTAATATTACCGAAGACATTGCTTCCGGAGTAATTTATGGATTGACAGGCGGTTACCAGCGAAAAAACGGACTCGGAAGGTATTATGGCGGTGCTCGTTTTGCTTATGGGCGGTATTTCAGTTTCGGCTATGTAAGTACAAATGCCGAATATGGTTCTTTTTATAATAAAGGAGTTTCCGAGCAAAGTACATTTAATTTAAATGCTGTTTATTTTACCAATTTGTTAGGAAAAGGCAGATGGAAATTGCGGCAGTTCATTAAACCACAGCTCGTATTAGGGAATGACCGCATGAAAACGACCTATGATGCACTAACACTTGATGGTGACACAGGAATACAAGGCTTCAGTTCTACAACGCTTTATGGGACAAAAAAATTACTTGTAACGTTTCAGACACAGGGTTATTCGCCGTGGAACCTTTATGGATTCCGACTCAATCCTTTCTTCAGTTACACCGCAGGAATGCTTGGCACTGCCAAAAACGGTTTTAACAACAGTAAATTGTATTCTCAAGTTGGCGTTGGAATTATCGTAAGCAACGATTATCTTGTATTCAGTTCATTCCAATTTTCATTTTCTTATTATCCAACCATTCCCGGATATGGCGACTCTATCATAAAAACAAATTCGTATAAGACTTATGATATCGGTTTGCAGAGTTTTGAAATAACAAAGCCGCAAATCGTATCCTATCAGTAATTGCAACCCGTTATAATACTACAAATTTTTATGTGAATAATATAACGCCACACGCGTACTCCCAAAGTAACTTTACATCATAGAAATCAAGTTAAACTTTTAAAAACTGACCACATGAAAAAATTTACTTACCTTATTATCGGAATGATGTTTCTTTCCTTTAATTTTTCAGAAGCACAGGTACAATTGGACACCATCTATATTAGAGCTAAAAAAGTTGCACCATCTACGTTCGTCGAAGTAAGATATTATTATTATCCAAATCTTCAGGCTTATTTTGATACGAAAATAGCAATGTACATTTACCAACGCAATGGCGAATGGATCAAATCAGAGACTATTGATTCTTCTTACAGAGGATATTCATTAAAAAATGGCCAATATGTAATGTTGAAAGGTTTCACCGAAGACAATCCTTACACGCAGCTTGACGAGCACAAACAAAAATATCCTGCTGACTTTTCAAGCAGGCCAAAACCAAAAACAATTGCTTCTATAGATTAATTAAAAAAATCTTCAGCAATTTATATCTCAACACTTACAATCATTGATTCCAGGTGTTGAGATATTTTTTTGCGATTTGTATGTAGTTGTGCTGATTCTCTACAAAATCCCTTGCGTTGTAACTGATCTTTTTAATTTCTTCAGGATTTTCAATGAGCCATGAAAGCTGGGTGACCAGATAATCAACATCCGGTTTCGCATTAATATTGACTTTTTCCTTCAGATTATAGTATTCCTCAAACTCTTTCTCGGCACCTGTAAAAACAACTTTTCCTTTAGCCATCGCTTCAAGCGCATTAAAACCTTGGTCATGTGCGTAAACCATATCGAGGAGAATGTGTGCCTTATTGTATAGTTCTATATATTGTTGGTATGGAATGCTTCGGGTGGTAATAATTGTTACTCTTTCACCGTATTTTTTCCGAATAATATCAAGGGCTTTTTCGAAATAGTCATTTCCTTTTTTATAATAATTTTCCTGGTTGATGCCATGGAAGATGATGATTTTTTCCAAAGTGCCGATCGGTTGCATCTTTAGATTTTCGATGTTAATGGGATTCGGAATCATTCCGAGGTATTTCCGATTACCCTGAAGCGGAATATGATAATCAATATCCGAAGCAATTATTCCGGTAATATGCTGATAAATATAATCGTGCAATTTACGGTATTCGGCTTTGCGGAATTTCAGGACATTACCAAATTCCTTTGCAGTAACTTTTCCATCCCGATAAGGCTCTAACACTGATTTTTTTTTCGGATGTTCAAAGTCATATCTGACGTTAAGGTAATCGGTGCCGCAACTCATCAGGAAAACCTTCTTATTATTGGAAAACAAGAAATGCAATATTTTCTTTTCATAGTGATAGCCGCAATAAAAACTGTTCTCATTGATCAGTTGCACGACATCAAAACCTTTAAAATGGGATTGGTTTCTTTTAAACTGACGGTAAGTAAAAAAAGAATTGATATTAAACCCCGTAAGCCTGTACACGCCAGCCTTGAATTTCCGCATCACAAAAGAATTCCACTTTGTTTGTAAAGGAAAATCAACTGGATAATTCTTAAACCCATCCTTAAATCCCACAATCACAACAGTATGGCCTAATGCAACCAATCCTTCCTTAAGGGAATTGTGCAAACGGCTGTATTCACCAACGAGAAGGATGTTCATAATTTGCTATATTTGACAAATATATTTACATTTTCACAATAATGAACCAACCCAAAACCAAAATCGCCATAATTTCACATGCTCTTGGCGGTGGTGGTGCCGAACGTTTTGGCGGATTGCTGAGTTTTATCTTAACCGATCTAGGGTATGATGTGCACAACATCATTCTCAATGAGCCACAGGATTATGATTACAGCGGATCACTATTGAACTTGGGGAAAATGTACCGGAATGTACCGGAATGGAAAAGGAAATTCCTCAAAATGATGGCACTCAGAAGCTATCTGAAAGATCACAATATTAATACCATTATTGACAATCGGCCACGGAGTTTGCTTTTTCGCGAATGGGTAACAAAACAGGTATTTGGCAATAGAAAAATGTATTTCCTTATACAGAATTACAACTTAAAGAACTACTTACCGAAAAGTGTTTTTTTGGCAAAATGGTTTTATGGCAATGCCGAAAAATTCATCTGTGTTTCCAAAGCTATTGAAGCAAAAGTTAGGGATCTGTATCATTTCAAAAACACGGTAACCATATACAATCCAACGAATCTGGTTCCGAAAGACATTCCGGATGCAACAGGCATCCCTGAAAATTACATTCTGTTTTTTGGAAGATTTGATGAAAAAGCTAAGAATTTCACTCTGATGCTTGAAGCTTTTTCTGTTTCAGCAATTTACAAAAAGGGTTATACATTAATACTGATGGGTGAAGGACCGGATGAACATTCTATACGATCGGAGGTTGGCAAAAGGAATCTTGACGATTATGTGAAAATAATTGCCTATCAGAAAAACCCATTCAGTATTGTTAAAAAAGCAAAATATACCATTTTGACCAGTCGCTTTGAAGGCTTTCCATTATCGATAGGTGAATCTTTGGCGGTTGGAACTCCGGTTATTTCGGTTGATTGCAAGTCGGGACCAAGTGAAGTAATTACCAATAAAGAAAACGGACTCCTGATAGAAAATCATAATCCTGAAGCTTTCGCAAAAGCGATGAATCTACTGATTGACAACAAGGAATTGTACCAACATTGTAAAAACAATGCTTCCAAAAGTGTGGCGCATTTGTCGTTAGAAGCCGTTTCAAAACGATGGCAACAAATCTTATCCCAATAACATGCTATTCGATAAAGAAACATTACTACTGAGTTGGGGCGATTTCGTCGATCTCTATTATAAAGCAAAGCTGAAAGGCAGCAAATTCGTGCTTTCCAAAATATTCAAAGGCTCTTTTGAAAACCGCGTTTCGTCTAAATGGGATTCTTATGCGTCAGTATCTGATTTTTGGATTGTTCCCGAAATCAAAAAATCATGGAATAGAAAAATTTCAGGAAATGAAAATATATTCTACGAAGAATATGTGTCCAAAAAATACCTGCAAAAAAAAGATTTGAATTTATTATCCATCGGTTGTGGTGATGGCGGACATGAGCGAAATTTTGCCAGAAATGCCCATTTCGACCTTATTATTGGTGTAGATGTTTCTCCCGAAAGCATAAACAAAGCCAAACGACTCGCAGCGGCAGATGGTTTGCCAATCGACTATCGCAGCAATGATTTTTTTCGGATTGATTTCGAGGACAAGAAGTTTGATGTCATATTGTTCAATGCGAGTCTCCATCATTTTGATGCTATTGATGATTTCCTGCGCAATCATATTAACCCTTTGCTCAAAAAAAACGGAATGGTCGTGGTGTATGAATATTGCGGTCCGAACCGTTTACAATGGCGAAATTCCCAACTGAAAGAAGCCAACCGTTTATTAAAGGAGCTTCCGAAAAAATTCAAAATGCGGGCAGACGGAAAAAATGCGAAGAAAAAAATATACCGTCCGGGTTTGATCAGAATGTTGCTTAATGATCCTTCCGAAGCGCCAGATTCAGCAAATCTTTCCCAAGCACTCAGGAATAACTTTAATGTGTTGGAGGAAACCAAAGTAGGCTGGAATATCCTGCACATTCTCCTCAAAGATATTTCTCATAATTTCTTGTCAAACGACCAGGAAACGGTGAAACTCTTACACCAATTAATTGATAAAGAAGATGAATTCGTAAAACGTACCGGAGAGAACGATGCGATTTTCGGTGTCTACCAAAAACGTTGATTATTTAAAAACAGAATCACTCATTCCGATCTTATTCAGGAAAATATTAAGTTGCAACAATGATTGCAAGGCGAAAGAAGGCAGTCGCAGTAAAACACGTTTCTTTAGTGTCAGATTATTGCTGTCCAAAGCGTTTTTGAAATGCTTATAATTGACTGTATCACCACGCAAGCCCGAATGGATGGCAAAAGAGAACCGGTTGAGGTCCAGGAATTTTTTGAGTTTAGGGTTTTCTTTTTCCAATGCTGAAAACTTCGAGAAATTTAATTTCTGATTCAGATTCATCGGTTTATTCGAAAGACTTTCACTGTCAAAAGTATACCGTGCTAAAATCTTCCGGCAAAATACAACCGGATAAGTTAACCCAATCCGTATCCACAAATCGGTATCCTGGCCACTTTTTATTTTCACATCAAAATTTCCAACTGCAGCAAAAACACTTTTATGGAAAACAGCGCAGGATGTCCAAATGACACTCATTTTGCTGCTTGCATCAAAATAATTGACAATCTCGCAGTCATGTGTTATACCGATGGAATATTGGGCTGGAATAATATTTTTTTCAGTTTCGATTTCTATTGCGGCAGAAAAAACCTGCTGTTCAGGAAACCGATTGATATTGCGGTGCATTTGCTGTAAAAAATCGGGATACCAGTAATCATCAGCGTCTATAAAAGTAATGTAATCAGCAGCTGCTTGTTCAATTCCGTAATTCCGAGCTGTAGAAACGCCGCCATTTTCTTTGGTGTAAAACCGAATGCGTTCATCGTCAAATTCTTTTATTTTTTCGACACTATTATCGGTAGAACCATCATCGATAATCACTATTTCAAAATCGGTAAAATGCTGTTGGAGTATGCTTTTCAAAGTGCTGCCAATGAATTGCTCTTTATTGTAAAGCGGTATGATGACAGTAAAAAAAGGCATTTGAAATAATTTGATGAATGATTATTCTTTATTTTCGATGGCGCACAGGTAACCCAGACGGTACAAGTCAAATATAAACAATGAAGGGGAATTTCCTGATAAATTTTTAAGAAAAGCAGTTTGGGTGCATTTAAAAAAATAAGAAATAGGCAGTATGAGATTTAGCTTTTTTAATTTTGAGAAAAATTTGGAAATCCGAAGGTAATCTGAGGTAACCAATTGCCTGTCGAGCAGATATTTCAGTGCAAATAAAGATTCATGTTCCTTTTTAATCATTTTCTCAAAAGCATCAAGCCCCAAATGGTAAACCGGATTTTCGATATGGATGATTTTGATGTTTTTCTGCATTAAATTATAAGAAAACAAAGTGTCTTCATGCCTTAAATTCGGAATGCTTTCATTAAAGGAAACCTGCTCAAAAATTGATTTGTGAATCAGAAAATTAAGTGTCAGGAAACTCAGCCACGGATTTTTTTCTCTTTTGGTATAAGAAAGTGCTTCCCGGTTTTTGCCGTAAACCCAACGCAGCAATTGGTTTTGTTGCGGTTTTTCATCCTGATACAGTATACCGCCATTTACTATTTTTATATCGTTATTGAGATAAGGAATGTAAGTTGAAATAAAGTTTTCGCTTTTGGGAAAAATATCGGCATCGAGGAAAATCAGCCAGTCGAATTGTGCTTTTTTAGCCAGCAGATTGCGTATTTTACTTCTTCCGATATTGTCTTTCAACAACTCATATTTTGCTCCTGAAAGATCATTTATCTTTTCATTTTCAATAAAAAACAGGGTAGAAGCATCGTCAAGACAAATAATTTCAAATGGTATTTCTGCCTTTTCAACCTGTTGATGTATAGCCGAAACAAGCGGAAAGACATTATAATTATATGTTGGAATAAGTATCGAGAGCATTATACTGTTCTCTGGACCACTTCAAAGATTTTGTTGTCTTCGCATTTGAGTGTCTTGGATGGAAATTTCATCAAAAGCGCGTAATCGTGTGTCGCCATAATCACGGTCTTTCCATTGGCATTGATTTTACGCAAAACGCCAAGGATTTCAACACTGGTTTGCGGATCAAGATTTCCGGTTGGTTCATCCGCGAGAATCAACTCAGGATCGTTCAGCAAAGCACGTGCAATCGCTACACGTTGCTGTTCACCACCGGACAATTGGTGCGGCATTTTTTTAGCAACCAGTCCGAGGTCGACTTTTTCAAGGACTTCATCAATTTTAGCCTGCATTTCTGCTTTATCGGTCCAACCTGTAGCTTTCAATACAAACAGCATATTGTCACTCACACTTCTGTCAGGAAGCAATTTAAAGTCCTGGAATACAATGCCTAATTTTCTTCGAAGATAAGGAATGTTGCTTTCTTTTAAATTCGCCAAGTCATAATCTACGATGCTTCCCTGACCTTCGGTCAAAGGCAAATCGGCATATAAAGTTTTCATGAAACTGCTCTTTCCCGAACCGGTTTTACCAATAATGTAAATGAATTCACCATGGTTGACTTCAAGGTTTACATTCGACAAAATAACTTTATTTTCCTGATAAATGGATACGTTTCTTAAGAATAGAACTTGCTGCGACATTATGATTTTGTTTATGTGGTAAAAGTAGTAAGATAAGGTTGGTATACAAAATATATTTTGGGTGTATTCCCGATTAAATAATGTTTGTTAAGAAATATGTTCATAATAAAAGCGGGAATCGGGTCGTTATAGGCTACAGAATAAGGTACTTTTGAATTTCTAAATTATTACAAACATGCGCAAATTATCCTGGCTTTTTTTTCTGTTTTTATCCGTCGGAACCTTTCCTGTTTTTGCCCAGCAGTCGGCAATTTATAACCATGATCGTGAAGATTTTGACAGGGCTGTTTCTTTGTATAAAAACAGTCAGTATTTATCGGCACAAATTATTTTCGATAAGGTAAAATCAGAAACCAAAAACTTTGATATTCAGGCAGATTGTGCCTATTATAGTGCCAATTGCGCCATCAGGCTCAACCAATCAGGTGCAGACGAGGCGATGGAAAACTTTGTTCGGGATTATCCTACAAGTCCGAAGCAAAACCAGGCTTACATAGAAGTCGCCCATTATTATTTTGAACAGGGCAAATACCCGCAGGCATTGGAATGGTTTGCAAAAGTGGACGAAAATTCCCTAAGCTATGATGACCTCGACCGGTTTAATTTCCAGAAAGGCTATAGTTTTTTTAGTGCAGGAAAGAAAAAAGAAGCAACGCCGTATTTTAATAAAGTGCTGAATTCTAAAGAATTTGGTTCGCAAGCCAAATATTACTTAGGATTCATGGCTTATGAAGGCAACGATTACAAAGAAGCGACGAAATATTTTGATGAAGTATCGGGCGAAGAAAAGTACAAAGAGAAACTTTCTTATTTTCAGGCCGATATGAATTTTAAGTTGGGGAAATTTGAGAAAGCAATTGAGCTCGGACAGGCAGCGATGGCAAAATCGAATGCGCTTGAAAAGTCCGAACTCAATAAAATTATCGGGGAAAGTTATTTCAACCTGAAGCAATACGACAAAGCCATTCCGTTCCTCAAAGAATACAAAGGGAAAAAAGGAAAATGGAACAATACCGATTTCTATCAATTGGGATATGCCTATTACAAGCAGAATGATTTTGAAAATGCCATTGCACAATTCAATAAAATCATCAGCGGAAATGATTTCGTCGCCCAAAATGCCTATTATCATTTAGGGGAAAGCTATTTCAAAACCGATAAAAAGCAACAGGCACTGAATGCGTTCAAAAACGCGTCGGAAATGGATTTCGACCTCAAAATACAGGAAGATGCCAGTCTGAATTACGCAAAATTAAGTTACGAAATTGGAAATTCTTACCAATCAGTTCCCGATGTACTCGCGGCATTCCTCAGCAAATATCCGAATTCACCAAGCAAGGCGGAAGTTGAAGGTTTGCTGATCAATTCCTATATCACTTCCAAAAATTACAAAGGCGCATTGGACTTACTTGAAAAAAATAAAACTTTTGCGAACAAACAGGCGTATCAAAAAGTAACTTTTTACAGAGGATTGGAATTGTATACTGATGGTAATTATACAGAGGCATTGGCGATGTTTAAAAAATCAATTGCAGAGCCAAGAGATGCCAAATTTACGGCAAGGGCTACCTTCTGGAAAGGAGAAACGGAATATGTTCTCGATAATTTCAACGAAGCATTGATCAGTTTTAAGCAGTTTGCCGCATTCGCGGAAGCGAAAACAACCCCTGAATACAAGAACATCAATTACAATATCGCTTATGCTTATTTCAAGCAGAAAGAATACGATCAGGCCGGAAATTATTTCCAAAGCCATATCGATGCGGTGAAAGACGATAAAGTAAGACTCAATGATGCTTACTTGCGTTTGGGCGATTGCCGATTTGTAACTGCCAAATATTGGCCGGCAATGGATGCTTACAATAAGGTAATTGAATTGCGTAGTATTGATGCCGATTATGCCGCATTCCAGAAAGCCATCAGTTACGGATTTGTCGCTAAAAATGATAAGAAAATTGACGACCTGAACAAATTTATTTCTGCTTACCCGAAATCACAGTACCGTGATGATGCCTTATTTGAATTAGGAAATACGTATGTAACCGAAAAGAAAACTGACCTGGCGATTCGTACTTACGACCAATTGATCAGCGAATTCAAAAATGGTTCTTACGCCTCAAAAGCTATTTTACGTCAGGGATTGATTTATTACAATGCCGAAAATGACGCTCAGGCTTTGGCCAAGTTTAAAAAGATAGCTGCCGAATTCCCGAAAAGTCCCGAAGCACTGGAAGCAGTTGCAACCGCTCGTCTGATTTATGTTGATAATGGCAAAGTAGGGGAATATGCAGCCTGGGTTCGGACACTGGATTTTGTTGAAGTTTCTGATGCCGACCTCGACAATGACACTTATGAAGCGGCTGAGAAACAATATCTGCAGAACAATACCAAACAATCTATTATAACTTTGGGTAATTATGTGAAGCAATTTCCAAACGGAATCCATGCACTGAAAGCGAATTTTTATCTGGCACAATCTTATTTTGCTGACGGACAGGAATCGAAAGCCATTCCGAATTATGAATTTGTTTCCGCAAGGTCAAGAAATGAATTTACAGAACAATCGCTCGCAAGATTGGCGCAGATTTATCTCAAAGCGAATGATTCCGCAAAAACAATTGCCATTTTAAAACGCCTTGAATCGGAAGCTGATTTTCCTCAAAATGTTACATTCGCGCAATCCAACCTCATGAAGACTTATTATGAGCAGAAAGATTATCCAAATGCGGTGATTTATGCTGATAAAGTACTGGCTAATCCTAAAACGGATGATAAAGTAAAATCGGATGCGCAGATCATTGTGGCACGTTCGGCGATCAATTCGAATGATGATGTGAAAGCCAAATCGGCCTACGCCAAATTGCTAACCATTGCAAAAGGCGAAGTTGCCGCAGAAGCCTTGTATTATGATGCTTATTTCAAAAAGAAAGAAGGCAAGTTTGATGCTTCGAATGCTACTGTGCAAAAGTTGACCAAAGATTATTCAGGCTATAAATATTTTGGTGCGAAAGGATTGGTGGTGATGGCTAAAAATTTCTACGGACTCAAAGATAGTTTCCAGGCAACCTATATTTTAGAAAGTGTCATCAAAAATTTTGCGAGCTATCCGGATGTGATCGAAGACGCCCAAAACCAGCTCAACGAAATTAAAGCACAGGAATCAAAAACAAATTCATCCATTCAAAATTAGAAACAAGAATTAAGAACCAAGAAGAAATAAGCAGTAAATCATTACTCCTGATTCTTTACTCTTTCTCTAAAATTTAAAAATATGAAAACTAAAATCCAATATACTTTCACATTGCTTTTATTCCTCGCCGGATTGCAGTCTGCTTTGGGCCAGAAAAAAGATGAAAACATCGGAACCGAAGTGGTCAATGTTGTTAAACCTTACACGCCAACTATTTCGGATGCTTTTAAGGTAAAAGAAACGCCAACACTCGACGATGAGGATAATTCTAAAAAAGAAAATATTAAGTACACTATATTTTCATTTCCCGTGGCATCGACTTTTACGCCTTCTAAAGGAAGAGCGGCTGGTGTTGACAAAACGCAGCAGGAGACTTTATTTAAAAATTATGTCACTGCAGGTTTGGGAAATTACCTGAATCTTTTCGGGGAATTGTATATAACCCAGGATATTGGAGACAATGATTATGTGGCGGGAATGGTAAAGCACCTTTCTTCGCAGGGCGGAATTAAAGATGTAAGGGCAGAAGATGGTTTTATGAACAACTCAATCGACCTGACATACGGCAGCAAGCAGCGTGAATTTTCATGGAACGCCGATTTAGGATTTGATCTGCAGCATTATTACTGGTACGGATTGCCGATGGATTACGGTCCGTTATTGACGCCAAATGAGCGCGCAGGCATTTATGATAAAGTCGATGAAGGCTTTACTTATGCTAATTTCTATGTTGGAGGGAAAATAAAATTCAATGAAAGTATTTTCAATGAAATGACTTTAAAATACAACCGTTTCCAGAATAATTTTGATTCTGAAGAAAACCGGTTTGTGGCGAAACCTTCGTTTCAGTTTGACATCAATGAGAACACCATCAAAACAGATCTGATCGTGGATTATGTTGGTGGTTCGAGCGGGAACATCATCGCTTCAAAATACGGCTTTGCTAATTTTGGCATCAAGCCGAGTTTCGCAATGCAAAAAGACGACTGGTCGTTTAATCTTGGTGCTTCTGTTTTTTACAGTCTGGAAACAGAAACAAGTGGCGTTGGAAACAAGCTTTATGTTTATCCGAATGCCACCGCCTCTTTAAAAGTGGTAGGCGACCTGATGGTTTTTTATGTTGGAGCTGAAGGCGGACTTGATCAGAATTCTTACAGGGATTTCAGTAATGAAAATCCGTTTTTATCCCCGAATGTTTTCGCTGGACCAACAGACAGGCAATATGATGTTTACGCTGGTTTGAAAGGAAAACTGTCGGAAAATATCAGCTACAATGTAAAAGGATCATTAATGAGCGAGAAAAATAAAGCGATGTTCATGAGCAATCCTTTTGACGAAAGTGTTGCCGTTCAGGAAGCTTATCAATACGGAAACTCTTTCGGAATTGTTTACGATCAGGTAAAGACGTTAAGTTTCTCCGGAGAATTAAAAGCCGATTTCTCGAAAAACGTTTCAGCCGGAATCAATGGCGAATTCCATCAATATGACCCCAGATTCGGAACAGAAGTTTGGAATTTACCCGAAATTAAATTCGGAGCCAATTTGGATGTCAATATTACACCAAAATTATATGCCGGTACTAATGTGTTTTTTGTCGGGGAAAGAAAAGACCAATTGTTAAGAACCAATGTAACTCCGTTGTTTCCGGTTTCTAATACAGTAACCGTTGACAGTTATTTTGATGCCAACGCACATGTTGGATACAAGATAAATGAGCGTTTTGCCGCTTTCCTGAAGTTTAACAATATTGCCAACCAGAATTATGAAAAATGGCTGAATTATCCGGTACAGTCTTTTCAGGTGATGTTGGGCGGGAATTACAAATTTGATTTTTAATTTTATAAGTAATTAAGTACGAAAGTCTGCAGGCCAATCAATTACCGCAGACTTTTTATTTTTTAAAACTTCCCGTTTAGTTTTATATGACACTCAAACAAAAAATCTACAACCATTACCGGCAGCAGATTCAGGATAAAATCGATGTTTTCAAAGACATGATTGCCGCGCTGACGGAAGATTCAAAAAATGATGCGAAAGGTTCCGCTGGCGATAAGCATGAAACAGCTTTGTCGATGATGCATATTGAGCAGGAAAAACTCAATCGGAAATTAGCGGAGATTTTTGATCAAAAAACCATACTTGACAAAATTGATCCTGCACACCAATCTTCTAAAATTGCTTTAGGCAGTCTGGTTCAGGCTAATGGCATGTTACTTTTTATATCCTCGGCTTTACCCAAGATTACTGTTGACGGAAAAACGATCATCGCAGTTTCATCGCAATCGCCTTTGGGAAATAAATTGATGGGCAATGCAACCGGATTTCAATTTGAAATTAATGGGACACATTACAGGATTGAATCGGTTGACTGATAATGCTGTTGCTTCCTGTAATTAATTTTAATTTCCCGTTTTTTAGTTTTCACTATTTCAAAAAGCATAAAAGGGATTACTATTGAAAGGTAAGACAAATCAAACCTTAAATCACCAAACCTATAACATACGATCAGAAATGCAACAATTGTTGGAAAAAGCATTAGCAAAGCTGAAAACCGAAAGAAATCCACATCGAAAGATCGTATTCGGAAAGCAAGAATGAATGGTAATGCGAGTGCTATTAAGTGGATGTAAGTTGGAAGCGCATGTGCCTGTAATACCAATGGGTTGTAGAATTTTAAAGTGTTCCAATCCGGACAATTGAAAAGTACCAAACTAACAAGAATTGCAAAAGTAACGGTAAATGACGACACGTATTTTATTTTGTCTGTTAATGAAATTTTCCAAAAATCTTTAAAAAGTAACAATACTAGCGGAATGGCTACAATTCCGCGTGTCAAAACCAAAAATGAAGTACTGATGCCTAATAAAATTGGGTATTGAAAGATGTTTTTTAATCCCTGTTTTAAGAGAATAATAAAACACATAACTAAAATTATATTGCTTATCAAATCACTAATGGCAAATATTTCCCACCAATAAGCCGGAGCAATTATAAGCAGCAAAATATAATGAAACGCCTGAGAGATATTCAAATATTTGTAAAGCGTATAAGCCAAAAGCACAAACGCAAAAACCTGAAAATAACCTACATTACCCAAAAGATAAAAGGGAATTCCTAAAATCAATAATCCCGGAAAATTTGATGTCCGGCCATTTAAGTGATCAGTGGCAGTATACGGATATTCGCCGTTCAATAATGCCCTTATTGCCACATCCATTGCAGACCATCGGTCAACATTCAAAGAATTCCCATCTGTAAAAAAAGTAATTAGAAATAGTATTAACGCAAAGAATATGCAAAAAAGGATGTAGTAACGTTTCACCGCTATTTTTTTTAAAAAGCTGTATTCGAAAATATTTCTGGAGAGCAAAAAAAAGGCGATAATGGCATAAATAGCGATCAATAAAAATGGAGAGATAGAATTTTGCCGAATTCCGTATTTGTATAAAAACAATCCATTTATTGCCAAAAAAATAATCTTAAAAAAAAGAAGCATGTAATTTTTTATTCCCTGAAGCGGTACATCATTTTGATTGTCCATAGCAATAATCGGATTTGTATAATTTTTTAGTGGAAATGACAAACTTAGGGATTTCAAAAATTCCGATTGTAATAAAGCAATAAATTATTTGGCATTATAAAGATCAATAGTTTTATGATATATTTGTCTGAATCAATAATTAAACAATTGAAAAATATTTTTTGTTCTCTAAAGTTAAACTTCGATGGAGAAATCTATAGTCAATCCGACAGATTAAAAAATGAAACCAACTATAATTTAAGTATAATTCTCCTCCAATGATTTTCGATAAAAAGCTTGTTGTCGTCTTACCTGCATACAAAGCAGAAAAAACTTTAGTTACCACTTTCAATGAAATCCCTTTTGATATTGTAGATGAGGTAATTTTGGTGGATGACAATAGCCCTGACCAAACCATTGCAGTGGCACATTCACTCGGAATAAAACATATTATAAAGCACAACGATAATTTAGGTTACGGCGGAAACCAAAAATCCTGCTACAATAAGGCTTTGGAGTTAGATGCAGACATTATTGTAATGCTTCATCCCGATTATCAATACACGCCAAAACTGATCCATTCTATGAGTTATTTAATTGCAAATGAGGTTTATCCGGTTGTAATTGGTTCGCGAATTTTAGGAAAAGGCGCTTTAAAAGGCGGAATGCCAATGTATAAATATATAGCCAACAGAATGCTGACATTGATTCAGAATACTTTAATGAATCAAAAGTTATCAGAATACCATACCGGTTACAGAGCCTATAATAAGAAAGTTTTGCAAAGTATAAATTACAATATCAATTCTGATGATTTTGTATTTGACAATCAATTTCTGGCACAAATATTTTACAATGGTTTTGAAATTGCCGAAATTACCTGTCCCACAAAATATTTTGATGAATCCTCATCGATCAATTTTAAAAGAAGTGTGCGGTACGGATTTGGCGTTCTTCAGACTTCGATGCAATATTTTCTGGCGAAAAATGCTAATATCAGGTTTAAAATCTTCAATTAAGCGATTGTGGCAATAAAATGGCAAAACATACTTTTACAAATTGTAAGCTATACCGCGGTTATCGCGTTGGTCTTATTAAATGCAAAGAATAGTTTTTTTTGGGATACCGTTCAATTGGCATCCGCTCATGCGAATTATTACTATTCAAAAAATTTTTCAGAATTGTTTTTGCCGATAGATATTGATAGCGGACATATTCCGGCTTTCGGAATGTACATCGCATTAGTATGGAAATTATTCGGTAGGACTTTGGAAGTAAGCCATTTGGCAATGTTGCCTTTCGCAATAGGAATTGTTTGGCAATTGTATAAAATATGTGTCAAATTTATTCCCCAACAATATACGGGTATTGCATTATTACTCATTTTGGCCGATCCTTCGCTGTTGAGCCAAATCACTTTAGTCTCTCCTGATGTTGCACTGATTTTTTTCCTCTTTTTAGCATTCAATGCTATATTGGATAACAAACGATGGATTTTGTCAATTGGTATTTTTTTGCTGTTTATGACAAGTATGCGCGGAATGATGGTTTCATTTTGCTTATTACTTCTTGACATATATTGCAATACTAATTTTAAGACATCAAAAAAAGGAATAGTTCAGCATCTGCTAAAACGCAGTCTGATATACCTTCCGGCAATGCTTTTATTTATATTATTTAACGGCTATCATTATATTGTGAAAGGCTGGATTGGATATCATAAAGATTCACCATGGGCAAATTGTTTTGAGCCCATCGAAAGTGTAAAAGATTTTTTCTTTAACGTAGGTTTGTATGGTTGGCGATTGCTTGATTTTGGACGAATTATTATCTGGTTGATCTTGTTTTTACTAATACTGATTTATAAAAAGCCCATTTTCAAAACTAGAAATAATATTCTATTGTGCTTTTTTTGTCTCACGCTCATGCTTTTCCTACCCTTAAATATGTTGTGGGCAAAAAACCTGATGGGACACCGCTATTTTTTACCTGTTTATTTAATGGTTGCACTTTTTTGCAGTACAATATTGTTTTCTGATTTTGTATCACAGCGAATAAAATATCCGTTGGCGACTATTTGGCTTGTCGTACTTATTTCCGGTAATCTGTGGATTTATCCTCCTAAAGTCGCCCAAGGATGGGATTCAACTCTTGCCCATCTCAATTATTACCAACTTCGCGCTAATGCGATGGAATACATAAGTTCCAAAAATATCGATAGCAAAGACGTACAATCATTTTTCCCAAATACTGCCACTTTCGATCGTATTGATTTGAATAACGATTTTCGAAATTTTGACAATTTTGATGGCACAAGTGCTTATATTATGCATTCGAATGTCTACAATGTCAATGATGAAGACTATATTAAAATTTCAGATGCGTATGAAATTGAAAAGCGATTTGAAAATAGAGGAGTTGTAATCGATATTCTCAAAAAAAGAAATAAAAAGTAATCCATTTGCGAATATTTCTTCTCAGGTAATTCCCGTATACCATTAAACTATGAATTTTTAAAATTCATAATATCTCAAAACAATCTGTCTAAATATAAATCTATAAGTTCAATAGATGATTTAGATATGGTTCACTTTCATATTTATTATAAATCGATTTTTATTGTTATAAATTATAACTAATAATAGACTTTGTGTTTTAAAAATATAACTCAAACTACATCTTTGTTATACAATAGAAACGAAAAAGAGCATGTGCGGTATTTTAGCAATTATAGGTAAGGGAAAAGACGAGCAATTGGTGAAAACGCTTTCGAAAAGGATGTCGCATCGCGGTCCGGATGAAAGTGATTTACATATGACCGCTAACGGACATATCCTGAGTCACGAACGTTTGTCGATCATTGATCTGCATTCGGGTCGCCAGCCTATAAAAGGTTCCAAAAGTGCCTATATGGTGCACAATGGTGAAATTTACAACCATCAGGAACTTCGTGATGGGATTTTAAAACACCATACTTTTCGTACCAAATCAGATTCGGAAGTGATTGTTCATTTGTATGAAGAGTTTGGTTACGATTTTCTACATTTATTGGATGGCGATTTTGCCTTTGTTGTTGTCGATGGAGATGATTTTATCGCAGGACGTGATCCAATGGGAGTAAAGCCTTTATATTACGGCGTCGATGAAAGAGGAAGGATTTATTTTGCTTCTGAAATGAAACCGATTGCCGACCAATGCAAAACATTTTCAACTTTTCCTCCGGGACATTATTATACTTCAGAATCAGGATTCGTAAAATACTACAAACCTGATTATGAGGATTATACCAAAGCGACTAAAGAACTGGATCTTGAATTAATCCGCGAAACCTTAACCGAAGCGACACGCAAAAGACTAATGAGTGATGTGCCAATTGGCGTTTTGCTTTCCGGAGGACTCGATTCTTCTTTAACGTCTTCAATCGCATCAAGATTATTGGCCGAAAGCGGAAAAAAATTACATTCATTTTCTATCGGATTGGATGAAAAAGCGCCTGATGCCGCTGCTGCGAGGAAAGTAGCGGAATTTTTAGGCACAGAACACCATGAAATTCATTTTACAATTCAACAGGGAATAGAAATCCTTGATAAATTAATCTGGCACCTTGAAACTTACGATGTTACTTCTGTAAGAGCAAGTACGCCAATGTATTTCTTATCGAAAGCCATTACTGATTTAGGGATTAAAGTGGTTTTATCAGGAGAAGGTGCAGACGAAATATTTGGAGGCTACCTGTATTTCAGAAACGCGCCATCAACCGAAGATTTCCAAAAAGAAACGATCGAAAGGGTTCAGAAGTTATTTACTGCCGATTTACTGCGCGCTGACAAATCAACAATGGCACACGGACTCGAAGCCAGGGTTCCGTTTCTGGACAAAGCGTTCCTTGATGTGGCAATGACTGTCAAAGCCGAAGAAAAGCAGCCTAAAACATACGATGGAAAAGAAAAATATATATTAAGGAAAGCATTCGATACACCTGACAATCCCTATTTACCTGATGAGGTGCTATGGAGACAAAAAGAACAGTTTTCGGACGGTGTAGGATACAATTGGATCGATCAGCTTATTGAATATTGCGCGTCACAGGTAACAGATGCTGAATTGCAATCGGCCGCTGAAAAATTTCCTTATAATACACCAACAACGAAAGAGGCATTCTTTTACAGAAGGATTTTTCATAAGTACTATCCACAGCTCAGCGCTGCGCAAACGGTTCGCAAATGGATTCCGAAATGGCAGGAAAACCAGGATCCGAGTGGAAGAGCGAATGCCGCGCACGTAAAAGCGGATACTGATATAGCAAAAACAACCATTGCGGTTTAAAGATAATTATTAAGTTTAGTTTAGTTTATTGTTTGTATTTTTAAAGCGTCGATGTGGTTTCGACGCTTTTCTTTTTTTATGGCAATACAACTTTCATTTCAATTTTACGATTTGCCGCTCAGGCATCCGTTTACGATTTCAAGATATACCGTAACGGTTCAGAAAACGGTAATTGTTACTATCTCTGACGGAACGATTTCCGGTTATGGAGAAGCAACTGTCAATCCTTATTATCACAGTACGGTTGAAAGATTGTCTGCCAGTCTTGCGCAAATTCAGTCAGAGATTGATTTTGATTCCGGAATCCATCCAAAGAAAATGTGGGATCAGATGATGCCACTTGTAGCAGATGACTTCTTTGCTTTATGCGCTGCGGATATTGCTTATTGGGATTTTTATGCCCGGAAGCATGGCCAAATTCTCCGAAGTTATTGGTCGGCAGAAAATGCCAAAACACCGCTTACCTCTTTTACCATCGGAATCGGCACAATTGAAACCATGAAGCAAAAAATCCTCGAAATGCCATGGCCTGTTTATAAGATCAAACTGGGTACGCCACAGGATCTGGAAATCGTAACATCGCTTCGCGAAATCACAGACGCTGTTTTCCGTATTGATGCCAATTGTGCCTGGACTGCCGACGAAACAATTGAAAATGCCAAAATATTACAAGACTTAAATGTAGAATTCATCGAGCAGCCTTTAAAAGCCGATGATTATGAAGGCATGCGAAAAGTAAAGTATCATTGTGTTTTGCCTGTTATTGCAGACGAAAGCTGCCAGCGTGAAGAAGACGTGGCTTTGTGTTGTGAATTGTTTCACGGAATTAATATCAAGCTCACAAAATGCGGCGGCATTACTCCGGCTTTGCGTATGATTGAAACGGCCAGAGAAAACAATGTTTTAATAATGGCGGGATGCATGACCGAATCAACTGTGGGGATTTCAGGATTGGTGCAAATAGCGCCGCTGTTGGATTATCTCGATGCAGATGGCGCATTGTTATTAAATAGCGACATTGCCACAGGCGCATCGTTTAATTTCGGTGGAATTATCTACCCTAAAGCATTTGGAACAGGTGTCAGAATGGATACACAATAAATCAACAAAATGTTAATAACTTCCAAGGGAATCAGGGCATTTTCACCTTGATATCATTCCTGTTTTTATATATTTGCGTGTTAGACAAAAATCACATTTTTAAGAATAAATTTTATATGAGCGAAGAAATCAAGAAGAACAATTATTCAGCAGATAGTATTCAGGCATTAGAAGGAATGGAGCATGTTAGGATGCGTCCATCCATGTATATTGGAGATGTAGGTGTGAGAGGTTTGCACCATTTGGTTTATGAAGTTGTCGACAACTCTATTGATGAGGCGATGGGTGGACATTGTGATACCATTGGTGTTGCGATAAATGAAGACGGATCAGTAACTGTAGAAGATAATGCCGTGGAATTCCGGTCGATATGCATAAAAAAGAAGGCGTTTCCGCATTAGAAGTTGTAATGACGAAAATTGGCGCCGGAGGTAAATTTGATAAAGATTCTTATAAAGTTTCGGGCGGACTTCACGGTGTTGGGGTTTCGGTCGTAAACGCGCTTTCAAAACATATGAAATCAACTGTCTTTAGAGACGGTAAAATTTATGAGCAGGAATATGAGCGGGGTAAATCGATGTATCCGGTAAAGCAAATTGGTGAAACTACCAAAAGAGGAACAATGCAAACGTTCTATCCCGATGATACTATTTTTACCCAAACTATTGAATTTTCTTTTGATACGCTTTCCGCGCGTATGCGTGAGCTGTCTTACCTGAATAAAGGCATCACAATTACATTCACGGATAAAAGAGAACTGGATAAGGACGGTAATTTTGTTTCCGAAGTATTTCATTCAGATGAAGGTCTGAAAGAATACATCCGTTACCTTGATGGCAACCGTGAGCCAATCATTTCCCATGTAATTTCAATGGACAATGAAAAAGGAGAAATCCCTGTTGAAGTTGCCCTTATTTACAACACAAGTTACACAGAGAATATTTTCTCTTATGTAAACAATATCAATACGCATGAGGGCGGAACACACTTACAGGGTTTCCGAAGCGGATTGACAAGAACCCTCAAGAAATACGCCGATGCTTCAGGAATGCTCGATAAATTAAAATTCGAGATCACCGGAGACGATTTCCGTGAGGGATTGACAGCGATCATTTCTGTAAAAGTGGCTGAACCTCAATTTGAAGGGCAAACAAAAACCAAGCTGGGCAACAGAGAAGTTGTTTCTCCCGTAAGTCAGGCTGTTGGTGAAATGCTTGAGAATTATCTTGAGGAAAATCCAAATGATGCCAGAATTATTGTCCAAAAAGTAATTCTTGCGGCACAAGCCAGGCACGCGGCTAAAAAAGCGCGTGAAATGGTGCAGCGTAAAACGGTTATGGGCGGTGGCGGACTTCCGGGAAAACTGTCTGATTGTTCTGAACAGGATCCGCAGAAATGTGAAGTATATCTTGTCGAGGGAGATTCGGCTGGTGGAACTGCAAAACAAGGGCGTGACAGGAATTTTCAGGCTATTTTGCCATTAAGAGGTAAAATCCTTAATGTTGAAAAAGCCATGCACCATAAAGTTTTTGAAAATGAAGAAATCAGAAATATATTTACAGCACTTGGAGTAACTGTTGGTACTGCGGAAGACAGTAAAGCCTTAAATCTTGAAAAACTGCGTTACCATAAAGTAATTATTATGTGTGATGCCGATGTCGATGGAAGTCACATTTCTACCTTAATATTAACTTTCTTTTTCCGTTTCATGAAAGAACTTATCGAAGAAGGGCACGTTTATATCGCTGCACCGCCTTTGTATTTAGTGAAAAAAGGAAATAAAAAAGAGTATGCCTGGAATGATGACCAGCGCGATGCTGCCAATGAAAGAATGGGCGGAAGTGCCGGAATCCAACGTTATAAAGGTTTAGGAGAAATGAATGCGGAACAATTATGGGAAACTACAATGGATCCGAATTACAGAACCTTACGTCAGGTGAATATCGACAGTTTGGCGGAAGCCGACAGGGTATTTTCTATGCTGATGGGTGATGAAGTTCCGCCAAGAAGGGAATTTATCGAGAAGAATGCCGTTTATGCAAAAATTGATGCGTAAAGGCTTTTATACCATAGTTATTTTTTGCCTTTGTATTTTATCAGGTAACAAAGTTGAATCTCAAACCCTTCAAACGGTTCAGGATATCAATAATCTGCTAGATGATGCCTTATGGTATTCGGATATTTTCATCAATCCGGCAACAGATGCTGCAGTTTATCAGGCTTCTTCCGCATGGGTAACGACGCCTCGGAAAAGGAAACTTTGGGATGTTAATGTTAGCCTGAATACAAATGTTTTTTTTGTTCCGAGAGCCAACAAGAGTTTTGTAATTAATAACAGTGATTTTTCTTTTTTCAGTATCGAAAATGGAACATCAGTAACGGTTCCTACCAGTTTGGGAAATAATCATCAGGAGTATCTTGTAGGCTACATCGACGATGGCGAAAATCAAAATGAAGTCCGTTTGAAAACTCCGCAGGGAATCAGTATGGATGCTGTTGTTTATCCATATCTTCAAGCGTCTTTGGGACTTTGGAACGGATTGGAATTGGTGGCCAAATATTCAACCAATGTAAAATTGAAAAAAGGACATTATCAAGTGTATGGCGCCGGACTTAAATACAATATAAGCCAGTATTTGAAAAAGATGGAAGAGAAAAATATTTATCTTTCTGCATTTGCGGGATTCTCTAAGGAAGAGATCAGTTTTGAATTTTTAAATGCACAAACGCAACAATTCGGGTCATTGGGATTGAATCAGATCACTGGGCTTGTGGATACCTATCAATTTCAGATTAATGCATCCAAAAAATGGAAAAAATTTGAACTGATGGCTGGTGCAATCACAAATGTAAGTGATATTAAATATGAAGTAGGCGGAGATTCATCAACGTTTACTTTATTGGTACCGGTTCAATCTTATATCAATTCTAGATTATCAGAAATATATAAAACCAAAATCAATTCGATAGGAGAAATTTCGGGAAGGTACCAATTTGGGCATTTTTACACTCAGGCAACATTTGCTTTCGGTAAATTTGCGAATGCCAATATTTCATTACAATACGAATTATAATTTTACCAATTTAAATACTCATATACAATGAAAGTTACAATAGTAGGAGCAGGAAACGTAGGAGCAACCTGTGCTGATGTTATTTCTTACAGAGGAATTGCAAGCGAAGTGGTGGTTTTAGATATCAAGGAAGGTTTTGCTGAAGGTAAAGCAATGGACATTTCCCAATGTGCTACCAATACCGGATTCAATACCAAAGTCACTGGTATCACCAATGATTATTCGAAAACAGCCAACAGTGATGTAGTAGTTATTACTTCCGGAATTCCAAGAAAACCTGGAATGACACGAGAAGAACTAATCGGAATCAATGCCGGAATCGTAAAATCAGTTGTTGAAAACGTATTACAGTATTCTCCCGATACTATTGTAGTTGTAGTTTCCAACCCAATGGATACCATGACCTATTTGGCTTTGAAAGCTACCGGTTTGCCAAAAAACCGAATCATAGGAATGGGTGGTGCACTAGACAGTTCCCGTTTTAAATATTACCTTTCTAAAGCTTTGGATAAACCTTCAAACGACGTTTCCGCAATGGTTATTGGAGGTCATGGAGATACAACAATGATTCCTTTAACGAGATTGGCATCTTACAACGGAATTCCTGTTTCCGAATTTTTGTCAAAAGAAGCACTGGATAAAGTAGCGGCCGACACTATGGTGGGTGGTGCCACATTAACAGGTCTTTTAGGAACTTCGGCATGGTATGCGCCGGGCGCTTCTGTAGCATATCTGGTTGACAGTATTCTTAATGACCAGAAAAAAATGATCGCTTGCTCTGTTTTACTGGAAGGCGAATACGGACAAAATGACATTTGTATCGGAGTACCATGTATAATAGGTAAAAATGGTATCGAACAGATTGTTGACATCAACCTGAATGAAGCTGAAAAAGCAGCTTTTGCAAAAAGTGCTGATGCTGTTAGAAATATGAATGCCGACTTAAAATCTGTTTTAGCGTAAGTATTTATACAAATATAATGAAGACTGCTAATTTGCAGTCTTTTTTTTGAGATTAATCAATAAATAAATTGGTTAGTCATTATGTAAATTATATATTTGCTCGTTTTAAAAATTAGGAAGCCTTTGTTTTTTATGGACTTTGCTTTCAAAATTAAATAACCGTTATTTTTTTAACAGATATTGAAAATATTACAAACAAAAATTAATTAATTATTAGTAATAATGCAGAATAGAGGACTAGTTAAATTTTTTGCAATTTTATTTGCATTGGTAAGTATTTACCAACTTTCTTTCACTTTCGTATCACACAATATTGAAACTGATGCCAAAATCTTTGCGAAAGGAAATTCGGAAAAAGAAGTTAAATATTTGGATTCCATTGGGAAAGAAAAAGTATTTAATCTTGGATTTACAGATTTTACTTACAATGAGATCAAAGACAAGAAAATTAATAAAGGTCTTGACCTTGAAGGCGGAATCAATGTCCAGCTTCAGATTTCTGTAAAAGACATCATCAAAGGATTGGCCAACAATTCTAAAAATCCGGTTTTTAACCAGGCTTTAGCGCAGGCTACAAAAAACAGACAGGGTAATGAAGATTATCTTGACGTGTTTTTCAGAGAATTCGAATCAATTGCTAAAGGAAATGTAAAATTGGCTTCTCCTGATATTTTTGCTAACAAAAGTTTGGGCGACGAGATCAACTTTAAAATGACCGATGATCAGACCAAAAAAGTGATCAGAAGAAAAGTGGATGAATCTATCGAAAGTGCTTTTGAAGTATTAAGAAAACGTATCGATAAATTTGGTGTAACGCAACCAAATATCCAAAAATTAGGAGAATCAGGAAGAATCCTTGTTGAACTTCCGGGAGCAAAGGATGTTGACCGTATCAAAAAATTATTGCAAAGTACTGCCCAATTGGAGTTTTGGGAAACTTATAAAATTGAGGAAATGGGTAATTTCCTTATGGCTGCCAATAATGCATTGAAAGCTACAGAAAAAACAAGTGAAGTTGCAGAAGTTGCCAAACCAAAAGACTCAATCAGTGATTTATTGACAGATAAGACTAAAGATAGTACGGCTACTGCCAAAAACCTTGGTCCAATCCTGGATAAATTTGTAAGTCAGGGTGGTGGTGCTGTTTTGGCAGTTATCAACTCAAAAGATACTGCTGCATTTAACGGTTACCTTAAAAGACAGGATATTAAGGCTTTATTGCCTTCAGAAATGCGTTACGCCAAATTTGTTTGGGGAAAACCATCTTCTATCCGTGATGAAAAAACCAAAAAAGAAATTGAAACTGTTGAATTGTATGCCTTAAAAGGCAACAGAGACAACCAGGCTTCAATGAGTGGTGGTGTTGTTACTGATGCAAAAGACTCATTTGACCAATTAGGGAAACCATCGGTGACGATGCAGATGAATGGCCAGGGCGCAAAAGCCTGGGAAGAATTAACCGGAAAAGCGTATAGCCAGAAAAGCAATATCGCTATTGTATTGGATGATATTGTATATTCTGCGCCAGGTGTGACCAGTGGACCAATTTCTGGTGGAAGGTCTGAAATTTCAGGTGTTTTTGATGTAACCGAAACCAAAGATTTAGCCAACGTATTAAGAGCAGGAAAATTACCTGCCGCTGCAGAAATCGTTCAATCGGAAGTTGTCGGTCCGTCCTTAGGACAGGAAGCCATTGATCATGGAACGCAGTCTGCGGTTATCGGATTGCTTATCGTAGCCTTGTGGATGTTGGTTTACTACGGTAAAGCCGGTTGGTTTGCTAACATTGCTTTATTGGTGAACTTATTATTCCTTTTCGGAATTCTGGCAAGTTTGGGTGCGGTATTGACTTTGCCTGGAATTGCAGGTATCGTATTAACGATGGGTACTGCTGTAGATGCGAATATCATCATTTATGAAAGGGCGAAAGAAGAACTCCGACTCGGGAAAACTCTTGAAGAAGCAATCAAAGCGTCGTTTGGATGGAAAGGTGCGATGCGTTCTATTGTGGATGCGAATGTAACCCACATTTTAACCGGAGCAGTATTGTTGATTTTCGGAACAGGACCAATACAAGGATTTGCAACTACTTTATTAATAGGTATCGCAACTTCATTATTTACTTCTATTTTCATCACCAGAATATTGTTGGATTGGAGTGTCAATAAAGGCGATAAATTGGCTTTTGTTACCGGATTCTCAAAAAACTTCTTTACGAATTTCCATTATGATTTCTTAGGCGCCAAAAAATATACTTACATCTTTTCAAGTATCGTGGTGATTGTGAGTATCGTTTCTTTGGCTACCAACGGATTGAATTATGGAGTTGACTTTAAAGGAGGTAGAACATTCCAGGTGCGTTTTGAAAAACCGGTAGCAGCTGAAGAAGTCAGAGACGAATTGTTGAAAGCTTTTGGCGGAAGTGCCGAAGCGAAGATTTTTGGTAGTAACAATCAGTTGAAAATTACAACCAAATATAAAGTGGAAGAACACGGAACTGAAGCCGATCAGGAAGTAAACCAGATTTTGTTCAGCAATCTTAAAAAACATTACAATGCTGATATGACTTACGAGAAATTCGTAAACAGTTATGACGGTAAGAAATTTGGAATCTTACAAGCTTCTAAAGTTGGTCCTACGGTTGCGGATGATATTCAAACCAATTCTTATTGGGCTGTATTAGGTGCAATGGCCATTGTATTCCTCTACCTGATGATTTCATTCAGAAAATGGCAATACAGTTTGGGTGCGATAGCAGCTATCGCGCATGACGTTATTTTCGTATTGGGAGCTTATTCTTTACTATGGAAATATATGCCATTCGGAATGGAAATCGATCAGCATTTCATTGCAGCGATTTTGACAGTTATTGGTTATTCGATGAACGATACTGTAATTGTATTCGACAGGGTTCGTGAATACCTTGGAGGTAAAACAACAGGAAATTTCAATCAGATTGTAAACCAGTCGGTTAATTCTACAATGTCAAGAACCATTAATACTTCATTAACCATGATTCTTGTATTATTAATCATGTTTATTTGGGGTGGTGAATCGATAAGAGGATTTATTTTCGCGATGCTTATTGGTATCGTTGTAGGAACTTATTCGTCTCTATTCATTGCAACTCCGGTACTTTGCGATACAATACCTGATTCAGAACACAAAAGAATAGAAGAGGAGCACAACAGAGCTTAATGTCTTTTCACTATTAAAGGATGCCCGAATTGTTTCGGGCATTTTTTTTACAACTTATTTTTGTGTTTTGATATTACCAATAACAAATTCCGTAATTATTACTGTTGAAATTCCGAGTACATAAGCTAAAAGGTCAATCCATTCATAAGAATTCCCGATAACCGTTCTCGCAAGATCAGAGTTTTCTAAACCAATGTGTGCTATAAAATTATTGTATTGCAACAGTTCAATCAGAAACGAAAAGCCCAATACTGCGATTGATGTTTTTATTACAGATAAAGGAAAGAAAGCTTTGACGATACAATACAGTAAGATCACTACCAAAAAATCACCGCCATACGGACGAATAACGCCATCGTGAACAAAAAGCGCAATTAAAACTTCTGTCACAAAAAACAATCCTGCCAGAATAAAATAGGTTTTATTGAATATCATATATGCTGAATTTAGGATAAAAAAAACCATCAGGAAAACTGATGGCTACTATTTTATAACTGCTTTTAAAAATTAAATTCCATCAATCGGCTTTTCTGAATTAAAGATAAAATAAAGACCGATCAATATAAAAGGAATACTCAGCCATTGACCCGTTGAAAAGAGTCCGAGATACTCTTCAATTCCGCCCTGGCTTTCTTTTACATACTCTACTGCAAATCGAACCGACCAAAGTAAGACTAAAAACATCCCAAACAAAAATCCTAACCGTTCCCGTACACTGGTTCTCCAATAAAGGAAAAATAAAATGGCAAATACAAATACGTAACAAATCGCTTCATACAATTGCGCCGGATGTCTTGCCGGAACCTGTTGCAATAATGTGGAAAATTTAGGGTTTGTAACAATCGCATGATAAGCTTCATTCGGATTCTGTATTTGTGTCTGCGTAACAGCATCTCTTGCGCTGAATTGGTCTCTGACGAAGCGAATCCCAAACGCGGAATCCGTTTCATGGCCAATAATTTCCGAATTGAAAAAGTTTCCTATCCGCACAAATATCGCTCCGCTGGCAACAGGTATCACAACCCTGTCTAACACCCAAAGCAGCGGTCTTTTCATAACTTTTTTACTGAAATAATACATTGCAACAATAATAGCAATTGCAGCACCATGGCTTGCCAATCCCTGAAATCCAGTAAATTCAAAACTGGGAGTAAAGCGGAAAGGCAATAATATTTCTGACAAGTGATTGCTGTAATATTCCCAGTCGTAAAAAAAGACATGACCAAGCCTTGCGCCTAAAAGTGTAGCCAAAACAGTCCATATAAATAAAGAATCCAGCTTTTCAAGAGATTCATTTTCACGCTCGAAAATACGCTTCATAATATACCAGCCTAAGCCAAAAGCAATTACGAACATCAGGCTGTAATAGCGAACTACAAAAAAGCCTAAATCAATTCCTTCTGAAGGATTCCATATTATTTGTTGCATTGGTGTCATTTAGTTCTGGGGTTTAATTCACGTAAAAATAAAAATAATAATAAACTTCGGGCTTATAAATTCGTTAATGTTTGTGGCTGCATTTTTTTTGTGGCACAGGATCATAACCAGATCTTCCCCATGGATGGCAGCTTAAAATACGACGTGCTGCCAAAAAGCTTCCATAAAATAAGCCATGTCTTTTTAATGCTTCGATCGCATAATGCGAGCAAGTGGGTTCAAACCGGCATACAGCAGGTAAAAATGGCGAAATCGCAACCTGATAAAACCGGATAATCATCAAAAAAGGAAATACCAATATTTTAGACAGCGTGTTTTTCATTCGATATAAAGCAAAAATGATTGCCTGAAAATAATCTATTTCAGAATGCTAAAGCTCGTTCCTTCTTTCCCGTCTTTTAGCTGGATGCCTAATGCGATCAGTTGGTCACGGATTTGGTCAGACATCGCAAAATCTTTATTGGCTCTCGCTTCGTTGCGCATATCAATAAGCATATGAACAACACCTTCGAGTTTTTCGTCATTATTGGCTGCGTTCTTTTCATTCCCCAATCCCAATACATCGAAAATAAAACCAGACATTGTTCTAATAAAAATATCAAGATCGCCCGCTGTTAAAGTTGCGGAATTATCATTCAAAAGATTGATGAACCGAACGCCTTCAAAAAGTTGTGCGATTAAAATGGGCGTATTGAAATCATCATTCATCGCTTCATAACACACATTTTTCCAACCGGCTATATCCAATGTGGAATTGTCAGATGGGAAAATTTCCGTTAACAGTTCCATTGCGTCTGTTAAGCGGTGGTATCCTTTTTCTGCGGCAAGAATAGCATCATCAGAAAAATCAAGCACACTTCGGTAATGTGCCTGAAGCATAAAAAAACGGGCAACACTCGCGGAAAAAGCCTTGCTTAAAAACGGACTATCTCCTGTAAATATCTCGCGGGGTAGAATGTTATTTCCGGTCGATTTCGCCATTTTCTTACCGTTGAGCGTCAGCATATTGGCATGCATCCAATAATTAACAGGCGATTGTCCGGTACACGCTTCATTTTGTGCAATTTCACATTCATGGTGCGGGAATTTCAAATCCATTCCGCCGCCGTGAATATCAAAATGATTGCCCAGATATTTGGTACTCATCGCCGTGCATTCCAAATGCCAGCCCGGAAAACCGTCACTCCACGGTGATGGCCATCGCATGATATGTTCAGGCTCAGCTTTTTTCCACAGGGCAAAATCCTGTGAATTCTTCTTGTCCGACTGTCCGTCAGTATCGCGTGTATTGGCCAGCATGTCTTCAATATTCCTGCCGCTGAGTTTCCCGTAATGGTTGTGTTCGTTAAATTTAACTACGTCAAAATACACAGAACCATTCGATTCATAAGCCAATCCCTTATCGATAATCTGCTTTACAATCTCAATTTGTTCAATGATATGACCCGTTGCCGTTGGTTCTATGCTCGGGGACAAAAAATTAAATTCACTTAATATCTCATGAAAATCTACTGTATAGCGCTGTACAATTTCCATAGGTTCCAATTGCTCTACACGTGCCTTTTTGGCAATTTTATCTTCACCTTCATCCACATCGTCCACGATATGTCCTACATCTGTAATGTTTCGCACATAACGCACTTTATAGCCCAAATGCTGCAGGTAACGGAAAATCACGTCAAATGACATAAAAGTCCTTACATTTCCCAGGTGCACATTGCTGTAAACTGTTGGTCCGCAAACATACATCCCCACATTTCCCTCATGAATAGGGGTAAAAACTTCTTTTTCTCCGGAAAGGGAATTGTAAATTCTGAGCGTTTGGTTCTTATATAATGGCATGCTTTTTATTTTAAGGAGCTTTTTCCTGCTTTTCGCTGCAATCTTTTTAAAAGGATTTTGCCTTCGTAAACTCCGGCATAACCCTTTTAAAAAGGATTTTCGCTTCAATCAGGGCTAGGGTTTTCGTATAAATTAAAATTTTGTATCCATTTTGATGTAGTCCAGAAATTCCCTGCGGGTCACCTCATTTTTGAATTGTCCCCCAAATTCTGATGTGACCGTACTGCTTTCAATATCGCGTATGCCTCTCGAATTGACACACAAATGTTTGGCATCAATAACACAGGCCACATCTTCTGTACCGAGTGACTTTTGCAATTCCTGGACAATTTGCATTGTCAATCTTTCCTGTACCTGAGGTCTCTTGGCAAAATAATCAACCACACGGTTAATTTTTGAAAGGCCAATTACTTTTCCCTTAGAGATATAAGCTACGTGCGCACGTCCGACAATAGGCAGTAAATGATGCTCGCAGGTTGAATACAGCGTAATGTTTTTTTCAACCAGCATCTCTCCATATTTGTAATTGTTGTCAAATGTAGAAGGATTCGGTTTTTTATTCGGATTCAATCCGCCAAAAATTTCTTTCACAAACATCTTCGCAACACGGTTGGGCGTTCCTTTAAGGCTGTCATCGGTCAAATCCATTCCAAGTGTCAGCAGTATGCTTTCGACGTCTTTTTTTATAGATTCTATTTTCTGTTCATCCGAAATATCAAAAGCGTCTGTTCTTACAGGATTATTCGCGCTTGAAGTAATGTGATTGTCCCCAATTTCGTCTTGAAAATCTTCGTTAGTTGTCATCAATAAGTAAAATTATAGTAGCAGTTTTTTTTGAAGGAACAAAGATAATTAATTAAAACTAAAGAATTTCTATAGGTGTTAAAATTATAATTTATTTAAAAATTAGGGTTAAACGGCTGTGTTTTTTTTGTAAATTACGCTGCCAAAAAAAATGATAATGAAAAAAAAATACTTTCTTTTATTTGTTGTTTTGCTAATAAGTTTTAACGGCTTTAGTCAGGCCGCGCCTACAATAAACGTTACCATTCCAACACCTTTGCCTGCTTGTAATCCTGGAGATTGTACTGATTTGTTTGCGGTTTTCCCAATGGTAAAGCAAACGACGGGTTATACAGTTGCGCCAATCACTTATGCACCCAGTTTTCCATTCACGACCGGAACTGAAATTCCCGCTACGGCAGACGATATCTGGAAATCGTTCAGTCTGCCATTTCCATTCTGTTTTTATGGGGTCAATTACAACAAGGTTTTAGTAGGTTCTAATGGGATATTGTCCTTTGATTTTGTTAATAATGTCCCTGATGTAAATGGAGAATGTGCGTGGGAATATTCGAATCCTATTCCCAATCCTGGCTTTCCCGAAAGAAACGCGATTTACGGAGTTTTTCAGGATACCGATATTAGTCCGGCCGCGACCGGCGATGATGCCATTAACGATAATATTCAAAAAGTTAACTATTATTTATTGGATACTGGCCCAAATGCTGCGCCAAATCGTGTATTTGTAGCCAACTGGAACCAGTTGCCTCAATTTTCCTGTCATGCCAGTTCCGGCGTTCAGACAAGTCAGATTGTGATTTATGAAACTACGAACATTATTGATGTATATGTAAGCAACAGGACACCTTGTAATTCGTGGAATGATGGAAGCGGACTTATCGGTGTTCAAAACCAAGCCGGAACGTTGGCAACAGTTCCACCGGGAAGAAATACCGGAAGATGGTCTGCGGCCAATGAAGCATGGCGCTTTACGCCCAATGGTATTGATTCCAATGTATCTGTCTCCTGGAATGTTGCAGGAGTTCCGCTCGGAAGCGTGGATGAAAACCCGATTAATGTTTGTCCTACCGGACCTACAACCTACACTGCCGTAACTTCATACACCAGATGCGATGGGAGTGTTGTAAGTGCGAAAAAAGATATTGTAGTTGATATCGCCCCACGGTTGCCGGTTTTATCCCCTCAGGATATTACGATTTGTACTGCTGCCGGACCGCCTTACACAGTTAACATTGATCAGAATGCTTATATATTAAGTGGTGTTTCGAGTCCTTCGGATTATGCAATTAAATACTATGAAAACCCAACCGCTGCGGCTAATGATGCACCAACAAATATCAACTATAACTCTGATGCTGATTTAGCTAATTTTACATTCAATACCGCGGCACCAAAAACGATTTATGTACGACTCGAAGATTTTGTAACAACAGGTTGTGCAAATGTAAGGTCGTTTAACATCAATGTCGGAGCTCCATCAGGCACGATTTCGTATACTTCAAGTCCGTATTGCAACAATCTCCCTGCTGCACAAACCGTTACCAATAATGCGTTGACTTCCGGCGGAACTTATTCCGCAACACCTTCAGGATTAAATATAGATCCGGTTACAGGATCAATAAATTCGGGCAGTAATCCCGGAAATTACGTTGTAAAATATGAAATCGCTGCGTCCGGATCCTGTCCTTTATTTTCCACAACGACAAATGTTGTCATTCAATCTTGCGCTTGTACGGTAGTTGCATCTTCGGTATCAGAAACACTCTGTGCCAATACATCATTAAACCCGATGACTTTTACCGTTGCAGGCGGAGCTGTAAGTGCCTCAATCAATTCTGGAACTTTACCCAACGGCGTTACCGGAAATTTCGCCTCAGGAGTATTTACTGTATCTGGAATGCCAACCATTCCCGGTATTTACACAATAGAGGTTTTGGTTGATTCGGGAGCCGATACCTGTACAGTTCAGGCAACGATTACTGTTGAAGACAATACTTCACTTACATTGACTTCAGCAGCAGCGACTACCAATCAGACAGTTTGTATCAATGAGTTAATCACACCTATTACTTATGCAATTGCAGATGGAGGAACGGGTGCGACTGTTACCGGACTTCCATCTGGAGTTACCGCAGTTTACAATTCGGGATTATTAACAATATCCGGAACACCCGATAATACTACAGGTTCGGGAATATTTAATTATTTTGTAACAACTTCCGGCGGTTGCTTTTCAGCCTCACTCAGCGGAACAATATCGGTTAATCCGGATGCGACAATAACGCTTACATCAGCGGCTGCTACCACTAATCAGGCAATTTGTATCAATACGGCAATCAACAATATCACTTATCAAATTGCCGATGGAGGAACTGGGGCCAATGTTACAGGATTGCCGGGAGGAATTTCAGGTGCTTATGCAAGCGGAATTTTTACAATAAGTGGTACTGCAAATGCGGCGGGTACTTTCAATTATGTGGTATCAACTTCGGGAGGATGCGGTTCAGCTTCTTTGAATGGTACGATCACTGTAAACAGTAACGCAACTATTGTTTTGAATTCGGCTTCTTATACTGAGAGCCAGATAGTATGTGTTAATACAGCGATCGACCCAATTGGATATACAATCGCAGGCGGAGCAACAGGAGCGCTAGTTTCGGGATTGCCTTCGGGTGTGACCGGAAATTATTCCGCAGGCCTATTTACCATAAGCGGTTCTCCGGTTGGAACGGGCACATTCAATTATATTGTAACAACAACAGGAGGTTGCGCTACGGCTACACATGGCGGAAGTATAACAGTCAACCCTGATGCAACCATTGCTCTGACTTCCGCGGCAGCAACTACCAATCAGATATTGTGTATCAATACGGCCATCAATTCAATAACTTATTCCATTGGAAATGCTACAGGCGCAACAGTTACAGGTTTACCAACAGGCGTTAACGGAAATTATGTTTCCGGTGTATTTACAATAAGTGGCACGCCATCAGAATCCGGAACTTTTAATTATACCGTAAATACTTCAGGCGGCTGTGCTTCGGGTAGCCTGAATGGGACAATTACAGTAAATCCTGCGGTTTCTTTAGTCCTCACTTCGGCTGCTTCAACAGCTTCGCAATCCGTTTGTATCAATACAGCGATTGCGCCGATTGTTTACCAGATTGCAGATGGTGGAACAAATGCAAGTGTTACCGGCTTACCTTCAGGAGTCAGCGGCAGTTATAGCGGTGGTGTTTTTACGATAAGCGGTATTACTAACGCTTCGGGAACATTCAATTATACGGTAACGACAAGCGGAGGTTGTTCGGTTGCGACTTTAAGCGGTACAATTACAGTAAATCCGGATGTTACAATGACGTTGACCTCTGCTGCAGCGACTACCAACCAGACCTTATGTATCAATACCCCAATTGATCCTATAACTTACGCATTAGCAAATACCGATGCTATTGGAGCGAATGTAAGCGGATTACCATCGGGAATTAATGTCAGTTTCGCATCTGGCGTATTGACCTTAAGTGGTGCACCAGGTGCTTCGGGAACCTTCAATTATTCAGTCACAACATCGGGCGGTTGCTCTTCGGTTACTCTGAATGGAAGCATTACTGTAAACCCTGATGATTCAATAGTTCTGACATCTCCTGCGAATACAACAAGCCAGACAGTTTGCATCAATACCGCGATTGCACCAATCGATTACCTGGTTGCTGATGGCGGAACAGGAGCAACTGTAACGGGTTTGCCTGCAGGTGTAACAGGCATCTATAATGCGGGCGTTTTTTCCATCAGCGGTACGCCAAATACTGCGGGAGTATTTAATTACGTAGTTACCACTTCCGGAAGTTGTGCAAGCGCATCCCTCGGAGGAACCATCACTGTGAATCCGAATGTTACTATGGTACTCAATTCAGTAGCGTCAACAACCAATCAAACCGTGTGTATTGATACTGGCATAAATGCTATCGAATATAATTTAGCCAATACTGATGCTGTTGGAGCGACCGTTACCGGTTTGCCGTCGGGAGTTTCCGGAAGTTACGTTGCAGGACTGTATACGATCAGAGGCATACCCAATGTTGCCGGAACTTTCAATTACACAATAACGACTTCAGGCGGCTGTTCTTCGGTTTCATTAAACGGGACCATTACCGTCAATCCGAATGCTACTTTAGTATTAACATCGGCAACAGGAATACCGGGCGCAACAATATGTATCAATACGCTTATTAATCCTATAACTTATGCTGTCGCAGATGGCGGAACAGGAGCAACAGTGACCGGATTACCAAACGGAGTTTCAGGCAGTTATTCAGGAGGTGTTTTTACAATCAGCGGAACTCCTACGCAGTCAGGAACATTTGATTATGTTGTATCAACTACAGGCGGATGTGGGACAGCTTCACTCGGCGGTAGGATTATCGTTACTCCGAATGTTACTATGGCCTTGACTTCTTTAGCAGCAACGACTAATCAGACAGTATGTGTCGACAAACCAATCGATGCCATAACCTACAGTATAAGTAATGCCGGAACCAACGGCGCGACAATTACCGGATTGCCAAATGGGGTCACAGGTCGATATGCGGGTGGCATTTATACCATCAGCGGCTCACCTTCGCAAACAGGAACATTCAATTATACGATAACAACCTCCGGAGGATGTGATGCTGTCGCATTAAATGGCAGCATCGCTGTAACTCCGAATGCAACGATAGTTTTAACTTCTTTGCCTGCTACGGCAGATCAAACCGTATGTATTAACACCGCTGTAGATCCGGTGGTGTATACCATAGGAAATGGAGCGACGGGTGCTTCGATCACTTCCGGCGGTTTACCGAATGGTGTTACCGGAGTTTTTTCCGGAAGTACATTTACAATCAACGGAACAGCAACACAGGCTGGAACTTATAATTACGTAGTTTCAATTGTTGGAGGATGTGGCACCGCTACCTTAAATGGCTCTATTGTAGTTAAACAATTGGTAAATATAGTATTGACTTCTGCGGCTGTCACCGCTTTTCAAACTGTATGTCCGAATGAAAGTATCGACCCGATAACGTATTCAATTGGTAACGATGGAACCGGCGCTACTGTAACCGGACTTCCAACTGGTATTTCAGGGAATTTCGCAAGTGGAATTTTTACAATATCCGGATCAACAGCCAGTGTGGGGACATTCAATTTCACAGTAACGACCTCAGGCGGATGCGGTTCAGCTTCTTTAACAGGTAGTATTGAAATTAATCCTGCCGCAACCATTACACTAAATTCTGCACCAGGAACCGATGCGCAAAGTATCTGTATCAACGAGCCGATCGTAAATATTACTTATCAGGTAGCGACAGGCGCAACTGGTGCATCTGTTACTTCCGGAACACTTCCTGCCGGAATCCAGGGCAGTTTTTCAGGCGGAATATTTACGTTAACCGGAACTCCAACAGAGTCCGGGACATTCAGTTATACAGTAACTACTTCCGGCGGTTGCTTGACAGCTTCTTTATCGGGGACAATTACTGTTAATCCATTGCCGGTTATTGTTTTACCGCAAAGCGGATTTATTTGTATTGATGAATCAGGGAATCCGAAACCGGGATCGACTTATACATTGACTACTAATTTGAGCATATTGACTTATTCATTCGTTTGGTCTGATTCAAACGGAATTATAACCGGGCAAAACGGTAATTCTTACGAAGCACCCGAACCAGGACTATATAGTGTAGAAGTGACAAATACCACCACCGGCTGTATTGCTTCAGCATCAGCAACCATTGTTCCTTCTTTGCCACCAGTTGCTATTTTTGCAGCTGCGTCCAGTTATTTTAGTGAAGAACAGGTAGTGACAGTTACGGTTACGCCTCCCGGGAATTATGAATACCAATTGGATAACGGAGTTTTTCAGGAAAGCAATCAATTTATAAATCTGACTTCAGGAACACATGAAGTTGTTGTAAGGGATAAATTTGGATGCGGTACCATCAAGGCGACCGTACGTATTATCGATTATCCGAAATTCTTTACGCCGAATGGAGACGGATATAATGACACCTGGAATATTCCGGACATCTCCGATCAACCGGCTTCAAGAATCTACATTTTTGACCGGTACGGAAAATTATTAAAAGAAATTAGTCCGAAAGGAACAGGATGGGACGGAACTTATAATGCCCAACTGTTGCCATCAAGCGATTACTGGTTCAAAGTATTCTTCGAAGAATCGGGTATCCAAAAAGAATTTAAATCGCACTTTTCACTCAAAAGATAAATAAAAGGCTTCCGATAATTCGGAAGCTTTTTTTTAACGCAATGCCTTACCGCGATAGCCACAGCAAAAACCAAAAAGGCTTCCGCCAAAGTCAACAAGGCTTCCGCCAAAGTCAACAAGGCTTCCGTCAAAACCAACAAGGCATCCGTCAAAACCAACAAGGCATCCGCCAAAGTCAACAAGGCTTCCGCCAAAACCAACAAGGCTTCCGCCAAAACCAACAAGACCTCCGCCAAAACCAACAAGGCTTCCGCCAAAACCAACAAGGCATCCGTCAAAGTCAACAAGGCATCCGCCAAAACCA
>Ga0247814_10000186_pt1 | contig 58143 bp, 45 predicted proteins | sample UWRJL179409R1_FD_179947 | JGI IMG/M metagenome (GOLD analysis project Ga0247814, IMG submission 179947) | Plant litter microbial communities from Arlington Agricultural Research Station in Wisconsin, United States - UWRJ-L179-409R-1 | ecosystem: Environmental > Terrestrial > Plant litter >... | reverse complement strand
CAGAGCGCGAGCAAAAAGCTCTATGACGGCCAGACCGCCGTGAGCATCATCAGCCCCGCCGGCCTGCTCGCCGGTTACAGCCCGGACGCGAGCAAATTGAGCCAGCGTCTGGATGCCGTCGACAAAGTCAGCGGTGCCGAGTTGCTGAGCAAGCTCGCCTCCAGCAGCAGCGTCAGCAGCCTGCACAGCAACGGCCAGTTGAAAGTGCTCTCGCCGTTCCAGCCGATACCGGGCGGCCCGGCGTGGGGCGTGTTGCTGGATGTGCCTGAGAAAGTCCTGGTCAGCCGCGCCGAAGCGCTCAAGCAACAACTGGACGCGAGCAATAATTCCGGCACGTTGATCGAATTGAGCCTGGGTGTTTTGGCTGCGTTGATCGGCCTGTTGCTGGTGTGGCTGATGGCGCGCAGCGTGACCAAACCGATTCTCGGCGTGGCGCACATGCTCGAAGACATCGCCAGCGGCGAAGGCGATCTGACCCGCCGGCTGGCCTACGACAAGCAGGACGAACTCGGGCAATTGGCCGGTTGGTTCAACCGCTTCCTCGACAAGTTGCAGCCGATCATCGCCGAAGTGAAACGTTCGGTGCAGGATGCGCGCAACACCGCCGACCAGTCTTCGGCCATCGCCACCCAGACCAGCGCCGGCATGGAGCAGCAATACCGTCAGGTCGATCAGGTCGCCACCGCGTCCCACGAAATGAGCGCCACCGCGCAAGACGTCGCGCGCAGTGCCGCACAGGCCGCCGAAGCCGCCAAGGATGCCGATCGTGCCACTCGTCAGGGCCTGACCGTGATCGACCGCACCACCGCGAGCATCGACACCCTCGCCGCCGACATGAGCGCGGCTATGGTGCAAGTAGAAGGTCTGGCGGCCAACAGCGAGAAGATCGGCGCCGTGCTGGAAACCATCCGCGCCATCGCCGAGCAGACCAACCTGCTGGCGCTCAACGCCGCGATTGAAGCGGCGCGGGCCGGTGAGGCTGGCCGTGGTTTTGCCGTGGTCGCCGATGAAGTGCGCAACCTCGCCCGTCGCACGCAAGAGTCGGTGGAAGAAACCCGTCAGGTCATTGAGCAATTGCAGAGCGGCACGCAGGATGTGGTCGGTTCGATGGGCAACAGCCATCGTCAGGCACAGGGTAGTGTCGAACAGGTTGGCCAAGCGGTGACTGCGTTGCGCCAGATTGGCGATGCCGTGACGGTGATCAGCGACATGAATCTGCAGATTGCCAGTGCCGCTGAAGAGCAGAGTGCGGTGGCCGAGGAGATCAATAACAACGTGGCGACGATTCGCGACGTGACCGAGTCGTTGTCCGGGCAGGCGAATGAGTCGGCGCGCGTGAGTCAGTCGCTCAATAGTCTGGCGAATCAGCAGCAGCGTTTGATGGATCAGTTTCGGGTGTGATTCTGGATTGGCGGGGTGTCAGTTGGATTCCCCCCCTCACCCCAGCCCTCTCCCCCAAGGGGGCGAGGGGGAAAGGGAGCCGATCTTCATGTCATTCAAAACTTGATTCCGGCTTGGTATTTCAGGTCACGGGGAAGCTTTCAAAACCTGAGTTCGACTCGGTATCTCACGTCGGCGTACCTCTCCCAAACAACGCGGTCAGTCCCCTCTCCCTCTGGGCGGTCCGACGTTTCGGGAGGGTTAGGGTGAGGGGCTTCTAAAGGTTCACCGCCGAGGCAACTCGATCACCACCTTCAAGCCGCCCCACTCACTCTCGCCCAACACCAGCAGCCCGCCCCAGGTCTCGACAATATCGCGGACAATCCCCAGCCCCAGGCCATGCCCGTGGGTCTGCTCATCCAGCCGCGTACCCCGGCTGAACACCTCAGTGCGCTGCTCTACGGGAATCCCCGGGCCGTCATCTTCCACGCTCAAGGCAAAGCCATCCGTACGCTCGATCACGCTCAAACGCACTTCGGCATCCGCCCATTTGCAGGCGTTGTCGAGCAGATTGCCGAGCAACTCGAGCAAATCCTCACGATCCCACGGCAGCTGCTGCCCTGCCGGCGCGACATAACTCAACGCCAGATGCTCGCCATGAATCATGTTCAGCGTGGCCAGCAATCCCGGCAACTCCGCATCACAATCGAACAACGCACCGGGCAGCGCATCACCGGACAATCGTGCCCGATTGAGCTCGCGATTGAGCCGCTGCTGCACCTGTTCCAGTTGTTCCTTGAGCAGCTTGCGCAGTTCAGGATGGGCATCGAGTTTTTCGCTGGAGGCCAGGCTCAACAGCACCGCCAACGGCGTTTTCAGCGCATGCCCAAGATTGCCCAAGGCATTGCGTGAACGCTTGAGGCTGTCTTCGGTGTGCGCGAGCAAATGGTTGATCTGCGCCACCAACGGCTCCAGTTCCACCGGCACTTGATCGTCCAGCTGTGAACGCTGGCCCTGCTGCAATTGCGCGATCTGTTCGCGAGCCTTCTCCAGTGGGCGCAAGGCGCGCCGCACGGTCAATCGCTGCAAGAACAGAATCAACAACAATGCCGCCAGACCGAGCCCTAGGCCGATCTGACGCATGCGCTGGAAGCTCTCGTTGACCGGCGTGTAATCCTGCGCGACGCTGATCGAGATCGACTGGCCCAGTCGCCGATAGTCCGAACGCAGCACCAGCAACTGCTGCCCGTCCGGCCCCAACTGCAGATTGCTGTGCAGCCCGGGATGATCCAGCAGCGGCAGGTCCTGATCCCACAATGAGCGCGAACGCCAATGACTGTCGGCAAAATCGATACGGAAGTAATGCCCGGAAAACGGTCGCTGATAAGCCGGCGACAAATGTCGTTCATCCAGTTGCAAACCGTTCGGGCCACGCACCAGTGCCACCAGCAGACTTTCGCTGTCGTTGCGCAGACCGGCTTCGAGGTAGCGCTGCAAACCGACCTCGAACAGCCACAGACTGGTTTGCGCCAGCACCACGCCGACGATCACCATCACGCTGATCAAGCCCAGGCTCAAGCGGCGCTGGATTGACCTCACGAAGCTTGCCCGCCGAACAGGTAACCCTGGCCGCGACGGGTTTCGATCACGCTTTTGCCGAGCTTGCGGCGCAGGTGATTGACATGCACTTCGAGAACGTTGGAGTCACGTTCGGTTTCACCGTCATAGAGGTGTTCGGCGAGATGGCTTTTGGAAAGGATCTGCTCAGGGTGCAGCATGAAATAGCGCAGCAGGCGGAATTCGGCAGCGGTCAGCTGGATGTCGGCACCATCGCGAATGACGCACTGGCGGCCCTCGTCCAGATGCAACCCGGCAGACTTCAGCGTCGGCTGATTGGCCTGGCCCTTGGAGCGGCGCAACAGCGACTGAATGCGCAAGTACAACTCTTCAGGATGGAACGGTTTGGTCAGGTAATCATCGGCACCGGCCTTCAGCCCTTCGATGCGCTCGGCCCAGGAGTCGCGTGCGGTGAGGATCAGCACCGGGATCGCCAAACCGTTGGCACGCCATTGGGCCAGCACTTCAAGCCCCGGCACGCCGGGCAGGCCGAGGTCGAGAATGATCAGGTCATACGGCTCGCTGCGGCCCTGATACAACGCATCACGGCCGTCCGCCAGCCAATCCACCGCATAGCCTTGGCGTTGCAGGCCGGCGAGCAGTTCGTCAGCCAGCGGTACGTGGTCTTCCACCAATAGCAAACGCATCGATCAATCTTCCTTGTCTTTCACAAGTTCGCCGGTAGCGGCCTTCAGGTGCAGCTCGCGGGCCACGCCTTCGGCAGTCAGCAATTCAACTTCATAAATATAGATATCGTGTTTTTCTTCCAGCTCGACTTCCAGCAGCTTCGCGCCGGGATAGCGATCCATCGCCTGCTGCAGCACTTGCTCCAGCGGCAGGATCACGCCCTGCTTGCGCAGGTTCAGGGCCTCGTCCGGACCGAGGTCGCGGGCTAACGCCGTCGAGCAAAACAACACCAGCACCCACGCCGTGCGGCGGGTGGCGCGAACATTAACCTTCATTACGTATCCTGATGATCCTTGAGAACCTGCCCGGTCACCGCGTCTAATTCCAGATCCCATTCCAGCCCCTGCGGGTCACGTACCTCGATCTGGTAGATGTACTTGCCGTACTGTTCTTCCAGCTCGGTATCGGTGATCGTCGAGCCCGGATGTTTGCTCAGCGCGGTGGCATTGAGCTTCTCGAAGGAGACGATAGTACCAGCGTCGCGCAGACGCAGGGCCTCATCAGGGCCGAGATCGCGGGCGTGAACGGTGCTGGCAGTGAAGCCGATGATCGCGGCAATGGACAGGGCAGTCAGGGGTTTCATGGTGTCTCCGTATTTTTATGTGTTGCTTACGGTGGGCACCTTAGCGATTTGAACTTAACTGAAACTGAATTGCCATCATTGCTCCAGCTCAACATATATCCCCTTGTGGGAGTGAGCCTGCTCGCGATAGCGGTGTGTCAGTTAGCACTTATTTGACTGATAAACCGCTATCGCGAGCAGGCTCACTCCTACAAGGTTTTGTAACATGTGCTTATAATTGTTCGCTTGCTAACGATCGAGACCGGTATGACCGCCATCCACATCAAATTCCCCGCCCTCACCCTCAAGGCCGGCCCGCGTGCCATGGCGCGGATTCGGGCGCAGGGCCTGAACGCTGCCGATGTCGGCACCCTGCCCGGCGCCGCTGGTGGGCCGAAGGCTTTGGGCATTCAGGGACTGGATCTGGCATTGTTCGGTGAATGGCTGCCGGGGGCGCCGCGCGAGCGTTCGCTGATCGGTGCCTCGGTCGGCTCCTGGCGTTTTGCGAGTGCCTGCCTGCCGAATGCCGCAGAGGGTATCCGCCGTCTCGGCCAGCTGTACGCCGAGCAGAATTTCAATAAAGGCGTGACCATGGCCGAGATCAGCCAGAGCTCACAGCGCATGCTCAATGACCTGCTCGATGGCCGCGACGAGAGCATCCTCAGCAACGCCGATTACCGTCTGAACATCATGGTGGTGAAAAGTCAGGGTCGCTTGGCCGATGACCATCGCGGTCGCCTCGGGCTGGCGCTAGGCTCGGTGATTGCCGACAACCTGCGCGGTCGCGCACGGCTGTCGCGGCACTTCGAACGGCTGATCATCCACGACCCGCGCTTGGCGCCGCCGGTCAACGCACTCAACGATTTCCCGTCGCGTTTCGTCACGCTCAATGCCGGTAACTTGCGTCAGGCCCTGCTGGCCTCGGGTTCGATACCGATGGTCATGGAAGGCGTGCGTGATCTGCCGGGCGCCGGTGCGGGAACCTTCCGCGACGGTGGCTTGCTCGACTACCACCTCGACTTGCCCTACAGCGGCGACGGCATCGTGCTCTATCCGCACTTCACCGACCGGGTGATTCCCGGCTGGTTCGACAAGACCCTGCCGTGGCGCAAGGCCTCGGTGGAACGCTTGCAGGACGTGCTGTTGCTCGCGCCATCAAAGGAATATCTGGCACGCCTGCCCTACGGCAAACTGCCCGACCGTAATGACTTCAAGCGCTTCATGGGCGATGCGCCGGGCCGGCAGAAATACTGGCACGCGGCGATGGACGAGAGCCGTCGCCTGGGCGATGAATTCCTCGAACTGACTGCCAATGGTCGCCTCGCCGAGCGCTTGCTGACCCTTTAGTCAGCAAGGCCAAAGACAAGCTGGTAAACTCGCCGCCTGCCCGAATCGCTGCGGCGAACGCCATCTGAACAGAGCCGAAATTACCGTGGAAATCTTCAAAGAGTTTACCTTCGAATCCGCCCACCGCCTGCCGCACGTCCCGGACGGCCACAAGTGCGGACGTCTGCACGGTCACTCGTTCAAAGTGGCGATTCACCTCAGCGGCGACCTCGATCCGCACACTGGCTGGATCCGTGATTTCTCCGAAATCAAGGCGATCTTCAAGCCGCTGTACGAGCGTCTGGATCACAACTACCTGAACGACATTCCTGGTCTGGAAAACCCGACCAGTGAAGTGCTGGCCAAATTCATCTGGAATGAAATGAAGCCCTTGCTGCCGGAACTGAGCGCGATCCGTATTCACGAAACGTGCACCAGCGGTTGCATCTATCGCGGTGAATAACGCAGCGCGAATCCCCCTTGTAGGAGTGAGCCTGCTCGCGATAGCGGTGTATCAGTCGACATCCATATTGAATGTCAATCCGCTATCGCGAGCAGGCTCACTCCTACAAAGGATTGGTGTTTTGCCAGAGAACAGCCTTCACGGCTGTTTTTTTACGCCTATGCTTTTTGGCTCCCACCCGCCAAGAGGACAGGCCCATGACAGACTGGCTGCTGGATCAGGTCTTTGACTTCAACGGCCAACAGATACGCTACGCCATACGCGGCGACGGCCCGCCGCTGGTGTTCGTGCATGGCACGCCCTTCTCGTCCTATGTGTGGCATCGGATCGCGCCGCACTTTTTCGCCACGCATCGCGTGCATTATTTCGACCTGCTCGGCTACGGGCGCTCCGAGCAACCCGACGCCGATGTCTCGCTCGGCGTGCAAAACCAACTGTTGGCGCAGTTGCTCGACCACTGGAATATTCAAAACCCCGACGTCGTGGCTCACGACTTCGGCGGCGCCACCGCACTGCGCACTCACCTGCTCAATGGCAAGGATTACCGCAGCCTTAGCCTGATCGATCCGGTGGCACTGACGCCTTGGGGTTCGCCGTTCGTGCAGCATGTGCGTCAGCATGAAGCAGCGTTCAGCGGCCTGCCCGATTACATCCAGCGCGCCATCGTGCCGACCTACATTCGCGGGGCGATCCACCGCGAGATTGCCGATCACGAACTCGCACCCTACGTGCAACCGTGGCTCGGTGATCCGGGGCAAGCGGCGTTCTATCGGCAGATTGCGCAAATGGACGAGCGCTATACCCGTGAGGCCGAAAGTTTGTACCCGACGATTCGCTGCCCGGTGCAGATTCTCTGGGGCGAAGAAGACCGGTGGATTCCCATCGAGCGTGGCCGTGCGTTACATCAGCTGATCCCCGGCTCGCAATTCCACGCCATCGCCAACGCCGGCCACCTCGTTCAGGAAGACGCCCCCGAAGCCATCGTTGCCGCCCTGCTGCGCTTCCTCTGACAGGCCCCAAATGCCCCTGACACCGATCGTTCCCACGCTCTGCGTGGGAACGATCTAAAAGATCGCAGCCTTCGGCAGCTCCTACATTGGGGCTCCGGTGTATTCAGGTGCACTGTTTTCGCGCTTGCCGACGCGGCTCGTCTATACATAACCCGCGCCACCCGGCATTTGGCACGACCACTGCAACCCTCCTCGCGTCTTCTCTATTCCAGCAAGGACCGCCCCATGACGCAGCACGCTCCCGGCAACGATTACCCCCTCAGCGAAGTCCCCATGCATGCGCGCAAAGGCCTGGTCTCGACGGCGATGGTGTTACTGGGCTTCACGTTTTTCACCGCGACCATGTTTGCCGGCGGCAAGCTCGGTGTGGCGTTCAGTTTCGGCGAGATGATGGCGGTGATCATCGTCGGTAATCTGCTGCTCGGTCTCTACGCGGCAGGCTTGGGCTATATCGCTTTCAAAAGCGGCCTCAATTCGGTACTGATGGGGCGCTTCTGCTTCGGCGAAGTCGGCAGCAAACTCAGTGACCTGATCCTCGGTTTCACCCAGATCGGCTGGTACGCCTGGGGCACGGCGACGGCGGCGGTAGTGATCGGCAAATACTTCGACTTGAACGAAGGCACCGTGCTTGGCCTGATGGTGCTGTTCGGGCTGATGTTCTGCGCCACCGCGTACGTCGGTTATCGCGGGCTGGAGATTCTTTCGTACATCGCGGTGCCGGCAATGATGTTGCTGCTGTTGCTGTCGATGTGGGTTGCCACCGTGAAAGTCGGTGGTTTCGAGGGCTTGCTGAGCGTCGTGCCAAGCGGTTCGCTGGACTGGTCAACCGCGATCACCCTGGTCTTCGGCACCTTCGTCAGCGGCGCGACGCAAGCGACCAACTGGACGCGTTTCTCGTGCTCGGCGCGGGTCGCGGTGCTGGCCAGCCTGATCGGCTTTTTCATTGGCAACGGCCTGATGGTGCTGATCGGCGCGTACGGCGCCATCGTTTATCAGCAGCCGGACGTGGTTGAAGTGCTGCTGTTGCAAGGCTTCGCCATGGCCGCGATGGCCATGCTGTTGCTGAACATCTGGAGCACGCAGGACAACACCATCTACAACTTCGCCGTCGCCGGTTGCAACCTGCTGCGCACCGGACGGCGCAAGACCGTGACGCTGGCCGGTGCAGTGATTGGCACCTTGCTCGCCTTGCTCGGCATGTACGACATGCTGGTGCCTTATCTGATTCTGCTCGGCACGGTGATTCCGCCGATTGGCGGGGTGATCATGGCCGACTTTTTCTACCGCTGGCGCGGGCACTATCCGCGCTTGGCCGACGCACGGTTGCCGGCGTTCAACTGGCCGGGGCTCGGGGCTTACGCGGTCGGCACCGTCGCCGCGTTCAGCTCGCCATGGGTTGCGCCGCTGGTAGGCATCGCCGCTGCCGCGTTAACGTATGTCATCGTCACCGGCGCGCTCGGCGCTCGCAGCGCGACCGCGCCACTACAAGACTTATAAAAAAGGATTCGCCTGATGCACATCATCAACGCCCGTTTGCGCAACCAGGAAGGTTTGCACGAATTGCACCTTGAAGACGGCCTGATCCACAGCATTGCCCGCCAGACCGAAGCGCCGACCCTTGGCCCGGATGACCTCGACGCCGGCGGCAATCTGGTGGTGCCGCCCTTCGTCGAGCCGCACATTCACCTCGACGCCACCCTCACCGCTGGCGAGCCGCGCTGGAACATGAGCGGCACGCTGTTCGAAGGCATCGAATGCTGGGGCGAGCGCAAGGTCACCATCACCGAAGAAGACACCAAGACCCGCGCCAAGAAAACCATTCAAACCCTGGCCGCCCACGGCATCCAGCATGTGCGCACCCACGTCGATGTCACCGACCCGCAACTCACCGCACTCAAAGCCATGCTCGAGGTGCGTGAGGAAAGCCGCCACCTGATCGACCTGCAAATCGTCGCGTTCCCGCAGGAAGGCATCGAGTCGTTCCGCAATGGCCGCGAGCTGATGGAAGAATCGATTCGTATGGGCGCGGACGTGGTTGGCGGTATTCCGCATTTTGAGTACACCCGTGATCAGGGCGTCAGTTCGGTGAAGTTCCTGATGGACCTGGCCGAGCGCACCGGTTGCCTGGTCGACGTGCATTGCGACGAGACCGACGATCCGCATTCACGCTTTCTCGAAGTGCTCGCCGAAGAAGCGCGCAGCCGCGACATGGGCGCCCTCGTCACCGCCAGCCACACCACGGCGATGGGATCTTACGACAACGCCTATTGCGCGAAACTGTTCCGTTTGCTCGGGCATTCCGGGATCAGTTTTGTCTCCTGCCCGACCGAAAGCATTCACCTGCAAGGGCGCTTCGACAACTTCCCGAAACGCCGTGGCGTCACCCGTGTGAACGAGTTGCTCGAAGCCGGGATGAACGTGTGTTTCGGCCAGGATTCCATCGTCGATCCGTGGTATCCGCTGGGCAACGGCAACATTCTGCGCGTGCTCGAGGCAGGGCTGCACATCTGCCACATGCTCGGTTATCGCAACCTGCAAAGTGCGCTGGACCTGGTCACGGATAACAGCGCCAAAGCCATGCACCTGGGTGAGCGTTATGGCCTGGAACAGGGCCGCCCGGCGAACTTGCTGATTCTGTCGGCGGACAGCGATTACGAGGTGATCCGTAGTCAGGGCTTGCCGCTGTATTCGATTCGCGCAGGCAAAGTGCTGATGAAACGGCAGATGCCGGTGGTGGAGTTCGTCTAAGGTGAAGAAACCGGCGTCGCAATGACGCCGGCAATCCCCTGCGATGGATGCTCCTTCATGCTGAAGTTCGTGCGTAGTTGATCAGCTGCCATCCTCATTTTCTTGAGGATTTCCCCATGAACCACAAACCCTTGCCCATGGCCTCGCTGTTCCAAGAAGGCCGACAAACCTTTACCGAACTTGTACCCGATGGCGGCGCTCGCCTCGATGCGCTGTTTCACACCGTGCCCGCGCTGGGTGAATTGGCGGTTGGCGTGGTCTACGGGCATTTGCACGCCCGCCCCGGCCTCGACCCGCGCTTGAGGGAAGCGGTTTCGTTTGCCGCAATCATTGCGTCAGGCATGGTCGGCCCGCCATTGAGTGTGCACCTCAAGACAGGACTGGCTTCGGGATTGGCGCCCGGTGAAATGACCGAAGTGCTGTTGCAAGCCTCGGCATTCGCGGGGTTTCCTCGGGCGGTGAGTGCGGCGGAACAACTCAATCGGCTGTTCGACGAGGCCGGGCTGGCATCACCGCCTGCACCGACGCCGCGAGAGGTGGCGCTGGCGTTTTGTGAACAGGTGCGCGCCGGACACGCGCCAATTCCTGTGAGTGCAGCGGTGAAACGCCTGTTGAAACATGCGCGGCAGCTGGCGTTGCAGGGCAGTTCGGCAGATGCGGTGATTGTTGAGTGTTTTGAGGATGAGCCGTCGCCTCGAGCATTGCTGCGGTTGACGGTGCAGGGTGATCAGGTGGGGTCGGTGACGTTGTTCAAGGCTCACTGACGAGGTGAATTTGCGGGCCCCATCGCTGGCAAGCCAGGCTTCCACAGGGTTTTGGGGCGAACACATGATTCGTGTCCACCTATGAACCCTTGTAGGAGTGAGCCTGCTCGCGATTGCGGTGAGTCAGGCAGCATATGATTTGAAGGGTAGCCCGCTATCGCGAGCAGGCTCACTCCTACAGTGGATTATTGGCATACCGAGTTTTTGTGTTCAGCACAAAACCCTTTGGGAGCCTGGCTTGCCAGCGATGGCGGTTTCGAATTCAGCCGATCAACCGCGCCGTACCAAACAACCTGACACGCACCCGCTCGCCATCAATTTCTTCCAGCAGAATCGGTGCTGTGCCACCGGGCATGACCACCTGCACTTCTCCTGCTTCGACCCAACCCAGCCGCCATGCCGCAGACGCTACCGCACTGGCGCTGGTGCCTGATGATGCGGTCGGCCCTTCGCCACGTTCGAAGACGCGCGCGATGATTCGCTGCGCAGACTCACGGACCGCCCATTGCAGATTGACGCCCGCCGGACACGGTTCGCCAGCGCCGGTCGGCATGGCGTAGGCGATTTTCGTCAGGCCTTCGTTCAGCGGTGATTCACGCATCTGTTCATTGCTCGGCAACGCCGCACTGTCACCAAGCAGTGTCACGCAATGCGGATTGCCGATGCGCACGAATTGGCTGTGTTCCCAGCCTGGATCAAGAGCCGCCAACGGCTGAACCCTGCTGACTTCTCGTCCATTGAAATCGACACTTTCAACGTTCTGCGCACCCACCGCACGCGGCCCGAAATCCGCTTGCCCGAGATCGAGCCAGAAACCTTGCACACCTTCAACTTCGGCAGGTTTCACCGAGGTTGCCACCGCCTCACCTTTGTCGTGATGAACGCGCAACAACGCGCCCGCCTCCGGCAGCAATCCTTGTTCGCTCAGTGCCTGAGAGAAAATCGTCAGACCGTTGCCACTGCGCTCGGCAAGGGTGCCGTCGGTGTTGAGGATCAGTACATCGAACGGCGGTGAGGTCTGGAACGGGCCGATCAGCAGGCCGTCGCTGCGGTGGGATTTGCTGTTCACCGGGCGCTGGCCTTCGGGCCAGTTGCAGCAGAGCTTGATGACCGCTGCGCTCCAGGACTGACGGGAGGACGCACATTCGGCAGCTTTTGCAGGCAGATCAATGCCCGCCTGACGCAGTGCTGCGGGCGAAACCACGCCGTAGATATTGCCCCGTGCATCGTAGAATTGTGTCATCACCCTTTATCCCTGTTGCAGAAGAAACTCACTGTAAACCGCCATCTAATGTAGGAGTGAGCCTGCTCGCGATAGCGGTGTGTCAGACAAAAAATATCGACTGACACTACGCTATCGCGAGCAGGCTCACTCCTACAGGGTACGATGTTGTCTGTGCTTCCTCGAATGACGAGCGATCGAACCTCGTCGCCGAATCACTGTCCTTCGGGGACGCGAAGTTTTTTGCCAAGGATCGATATGACCAGCCTCAACGCCCAAGACACCTTCGTCCCCGGACGCCTGCAACAGATGTCCACGCGCATCGCCTTCTTCATCGCCGGGCTCGGCATTGCCGCGTGGGCGCCGCTGGTGCCGTATGCCAAGGCCCGCGCCGGGCTTGATGAGGGCACGTTGGGCTTGTTGCTGTTATGCCTCGGTGTCGGTTCGATTCTGGCCATGCCCTTGGCGGGGATTCTGGCTACGCGCTTCGGCTGTCGACGCGTTGCAACCGGCGGCACCCTGCTCATCTGCGCAGCGCTGCCGTTACTGGCCACGGTGTCGTCGATACCGGCATTGATCGCCACGCTGTTCATGTTCGGCGCAGGCCTGGGCACGGTGGATTCGACGGTGAACCTGCAAGCGGTGATCGTCGAGCGCGCCAGCGGTAAGAACATGATGTCGGGTTTTCACGGCTTGTTCAGTCTCGGCGGAATCGTCGGCGCGGCGGGCGTCAGCGCCCTGCTCGGCCTGGGTTTGACGCCGTTTGCGGCGATGCTGGTGGTGGTCGTGGTGCTGATCGCCGCGCTGTTCAAGTGCGTGCCGCACATGCTGCCTTACGGCAGTGAAAGCTCGGGCCCGGCATTCGCCATGCCCCACGGCATCGTGCTGTTTATCGGCGGCATGTGCTTTATCGTCTTTCTGACCGAAGGCGCGGCGCTGGACTGGAGTGCGGTATTTCTGGCGCAGGAACGCGGGATCGACACGGCGTACGCGGGATTGGGTTATGCGGCGTTTGCATTGACCATGACGGCCGGACGTTTGATGGGTGACCGGATTGTGCGGATTGTCGGGGCAACGCGGATCATCTTGTTTGGTGGTCTGTTGGCGGCGGCCGGTTTGTTTCTGGCGACATTTGCACCGAGCTGGGAAGCGGCATTGGTCGGTTACGCGCTGGTCGGCGCTGGCTGCTCGAACATCGTGCCGGTGCTGTACACGGCGGTGGGCAAGCAGACGGTAATGCCAGAGAGCATCGCGGTGCCGGCCATTACTACGCTCGGGTATGCAGGGATTCTGGCGGGGCCGGCGGTGATCGGCTTTGTCGCCCATGCCAGCAGTTTGAGTTTTGCCTTTGGCTTGATGGCGGTTCTGCTGGTCGCCGTCGCCATCGGCGGCAAAGTCCTTAAAGTCTGAAGCAAAAGATCGCAGCCTGCGGCAGCTCCTACAGGGAACGCATTCCACTGTAGGAGCTGCCGCAGGCTGCGATCTCTTGCTCTTACGCTTTAAAAACCAACACTCGCCTGCACAAAGAACGTGCGCGGCGCGCCGACATACATCCCCGAGTTGTTGTCGCTGGAGCGGGTGAAATACTGCTTGTCGAAGATATTCTTCACCCCGGCGCCGAGCTTCAGGTTCGACACCTGCGGCCCGAAGTCATAACCCCCGCGTACGTTCCAGGTCACGTAACCCGGAATGTCGCCGTACTGCCCATCCGCCGTACCCTCGGTGATGTAGTTGCCGTTGAAGCTGCCATCGGCATTCACACCGGTGCCCGGCGAGCGCTGCTTGGACTGAGCGAAACCATCAATGTTGTAGGTCCAGCGGTTGATGTCATAGCGCAAACCGACGGTTGCCACCTGGCGCGAATAGAACGGCAGATCACGGCCCTTGAAGCCCGCAATCTCGCCTTCATAAGTCGCACGGGTGTAAGTCAGACCGGCATTGGCGGTCAGACCGTCAAGACGCGGATCGAGCGCAGCCATGTCGTAATGCACAGAGGCTTCGATGCCCTGGTGTTTGGTCGCGCCGAGGTTGGTCCAGCCGACGTCGTTGCTGATGTATTGCAGTTCGTCATCGAAGTCGATGTAGAACAGCGTCACTTCACCGCCCCACACGTCATCGTTGTAGCGCGTGCCGATTTCGTAGGTCTTGGCCTTTTCCGGCTCCAGGCCGTTGGCAGTGTTGTCCCCCGATCCGCCCTGACCCAGCTGGAAATACTGCAGGCTGCCAAACGAGGTTTCATAGTTGGCAAACAGTTTCCATGCGTCCGACAGGTGATACATCACGCTCAGCGCCGGCAGCGGTTCGTTGCTTTCGATACTGCGGTTTTTCTCCGGCACGCGTTTGCCGGCGGTGTCGAGCACGGCGCGATCGTGCCAGTCGGTGCTGATGTGTTCGAAGCGAATGCCCGGCGTGATCGTCCAGTTGCCGACATCGATTTTGTTGTCGACGTAGACCGAGTTGGCCTCGGTGCCGCCGGTGCGATCCTGGAATACGTGACCGTCGGACGTCGGCGTCACCACCGGCTGGTTGTTGACCAGCGCCAGACGACTCGACTGCTCGTGCATCGCCTCTTTCAGGTAGCGATAACCGACGCTGACTTCCTGCGTGGTCGGGCCGACATCGAAGACGCGCGATACCCGTGGCTCGATGCCCAGCGTGTAGTACGAACGCGGATAGGAACTGAGGGTTTTCTGATCGCGTGCAGCGATGGTGCTGCCTCGAAAACTGTCGGTGTAGTACGTCAGAATCTCCACCTGAGTGCGCTCGTCGATCTGCCGGATCCATTTGAACGACACGTCCTTGCGTCGGCCGCTGAACTGGTCGTAGTCACGCACCGAATCGTAGGGTTTATCGTCGTACTGCTTTTGCGTCAGGCCGCCGGGCATGTCGGCGCTGGCGTCGTAGTAGTGGAAGTTGAGGCTGAAATCGTCCTGATCGGTTGGCGCCCAGTGGGTCTTGAGCAGCACGTCGTCGATGTCGTTGCCGTTGTTGCGCTCGCGGTAACCGTTGCCGTTGACGCCCGAGTACAACAACGCCACGCCCATGCCGTTGTCCGCAGTGCCGCCGAGGAACGCGCTGTCGATGTGTTTCCAGCCACCGTACTGCGTGGTCTCCAGAGTGGTGCCGATTTCACCGGTGGCTTTTTCCGGAATCGCACGGGTCACGAAGTTGATCACGCCACCGACGTTTTGCGGCCCATAACGCACGGAACCGGCGCCGCGTACGACGTCGATGCTGTCGAGGTTGCCCGAGGAGATCGGCGCCATCGACAATTGCGGTTGGCCATACGGTGCGAACGCGGCAGGTACACCGTCGATCAGCACGGTGGAGCGTGGCGACAGACGCGACGTCAGACCGCGCACGCCGACGTTGAGGGAAATATCACTGCCGCCAGTGCCGTTGGAGTCCTGCACCTGCACGCCCGGCACACGCTTGAGCACGTCGCTGACGTTCATTGCGCCTTGCTCGACCATCGCTTCGCGGCGAATCACCGTACGCGCGCCAGGGTGATTCTGCACCACAGCGGCGTTGGCATCACCGAGCCAGTCACCAACCACCTTGATGTCGGTCACACCCAGCTCCAGCGGGCCATTGCTGGCGGCGGAAGTTGCCGCGGGCGACAAGGTCACCGAACCTTCGTTGATCTGATAATCCAGACCGCTGCCTTGCAGCAACTGGCGCAGCGCCTGCTCCGGCGAGATGTCGCCCTCGACCGCCGGGGCCTGTTTGCCGGCGACCAGATCAGGACTGAAAAACACTTGCAGCGAGGTTTGCTGGCCCAGCTCACTCAAGGCCTGGCCCAGCGGCTGGGCGCGGATATGAATCGCTTCACCGGCAAACGCCAGCGGCATCGCAGCATTGACCGCCAGCGCGAGGGCCAGCGGTAACCAAGGGGATTTTTTGTTGTTGGCAGTGGTGTTTTTCACGTCGAACGTAGTCCTGTGGATCGCAAGAGTGTGCGGCTGTTAATGCAAACCAGTTGCAGTTGAACAGGAAGACGATGAACTCGAAAAAAACCTGAATTTTATTTTGAAATTATTTCCTGACTGCCATCGGCATGCGTGCGAACAGCCACTGGCAAGATGTTCGGCAGGGCTTTGAGCAAGGCTTCGGTATTGTCGGATTTGAACACGCTGGTCAGACGCAGGCTGGCCACTGCGGGGTTGCTGACGGTCAACGGTTTCTCGCGATAACGCGACACTTCGGCCGCCACTTCGCTGAGGCTGGCGTCGTTGAACACCAGTTTGCCGCTGCGCCAGGCGGTCAGTTCGGCCGGGTTGACCGCATAGGCTGCCGCAACGTTGCCTTGAGCGTCGATAAAGCTGCCGAGGCCGGCGGCCAGGCTGACGAATTGGTTGTCCGGAGCATTGCGCCCCTGCACTTTCACCGTGCCCTGCTCCACCGCCACGCGGGTTTGCGTGACGTCGCGACGAACATCGAAACGTGTGCCGGTAACGGTGACTTTGCCGCTGCCAGCCTCAACCACAAACGGTCGCGACGTGTCGTGCTCGACGCTGAACATCGCCTCGCCTTCGCTCAGTTCGATCAGCCGGTGATCGTTGTCATAGCGCACCTGCAAGCGGCTGCGACTGTTCATATCGACCAGCGAACCGTCCGGCAGCGCCACATGCTTGCGCTCGCCCAACGCCGTGGTGAACTCGGCGCTGTAACCCTGCGGGTGATTCAATCCGCTGAACAAGCCGAGCCCGAGCGCTACCGCCAGCACACTGGCGGCCACGGCATAACGCATCAATGGGCGGCGTTCGCGGCGACTCGGCGGCGCCTCGACCAGCGCTTTCAGGCGTGGCGCCGGGAGTAAATCAGCGGCCGTCCACAGCCTCTGCAACAACTGAAACTCGTCACGGTGTTGTGTATGTTCATTGAGCCAGGCGTCAAAGCGCTGCTGCTCGTCGACATCAACGGTCGGCTCCTGCAAACGCACAAACCAGCGCGCCGCGTCATCACGCACCGTTGTTTGCCCGCACGCGCAATCACGAGTCTCCATCATGGAATGTCCTGTCCGGCCGGGAATATAAACACACAGATCCCCCTGTAGGAGCTGCCGAAGGCTGCGATCTTTTCAACGGTACACCCCATCACGACTGCAACCCGTCCAGTCGATCACGCAGATGCCGCAGGGTGCGGATCATATACTTTTCGACCATGTTCTTGGACAGGCCCAGGCGTTCGGCAATTTCCGCCTGGGTCAGGCCTTCGATCTTCTGCCAGACAAAAATCTTCCGGCAATTGACCGGCAACTCGCAAAGCGCGCGCTCGATGGAATCGGCCAGCTGGATCGCATGCATGTAATGCTCCGGGTCGCCGGACGACGACGCACTGTGATCGACCGCCTCCGACTCCATGGCGCCGCGCCGATCCTCGCGCCGATAACCATCGACGGCGATATTGCGCGCGGTCTGGTGCAAATACGCCCGTGGTTGCTGCACCGCCGCCGAATCCGACTCGAGCACCCGCACAAAGGTGTCGTGCGCCAGATCCTCGGCCTGCGCGCGATTGCGCAGGCGACGAGTCCAAGTGCCGATCAACTCTTCGTAATGCTCGAAAAAGCCGGGTCTGCGGGAACGCATGGGGGTATGGGTGGTGTGCTGAGGAAAGGGCCGTGAATAGTAATGCTTCCTATTAAGGCGAAGCAATGGATTCCTTGGGAAGCCGATAAAGTCAGCCTCCTCAATAAAAACCCCGGGATGGAATCCTGAAATTGCTTGGTTCTTAGGGCGTCATACGAGCGAGTCTGAGCGCACTTCCGTGCTCAACCATCAAGTCTGCGAAGACGAAAACTGCATAACCCACTAAAAAACCAATTACACCTAATGTCCATTGGTTATGGACCGACAGAACAGGAGGGTCTGCAAAAATGAAAGAAATCACCAGCAGGAACAAACACGATGCGAATACACCGATGGAAAGCACAGTGAAAACAAACCAGATCCAGAATCCGGCGACCGTCCATGAAGACACTGAAAACCAGTTTCCGTCGGTTTTGACCAGCGCAAGGCCTCGAACGTACCGCTCCACCGCCTTGCCAAAATTGCCCTTGTCAGTACCCAGAACATTACGAATCTGCTTGGGGTCTGCATTGATCGGCCCCCAAGCTTGCTGAAAACTGCGCTGCAAAGGTACATCGGTCATTGAGGCAAAGTTCTGATAAAGCGCCGTTTGCAATTGAGACTGTCCGTGAGCTTTGCGACTTTTCAACCGGCGGGCTTTGACCGAATGGGGTTGCCACCATTCGAACAGAATCATTGCGACGCCCAGTCCGATGAAAATCAATCCGATAATTCTTGAGACACCTAAGTCGTCCGGCACCACAGGCCACGGTGTGTGCTCCTGGTAGGCGCGCAGTGCTTGTTCCGCGAACACCATGTAATCAAGTAGTCCGGGTGCCCAAAACAGCATTCCAAGGCTGATGAGGCTCCTGCTGGGTTTAGCCCTCAACCAATTGAAAAGCATTTTAATGACCGGCAGTACGTCCTGCCTCCAATCGATCCTTGAGCTCATCGAACATTCCTTATCTGAAAATTTGATCCGGTGGACCTTCTATATCGTGCCACTTAGTGTGTTTCTTGAATCGTCAATGTGAACGAGCCTGCTCGCAAAGCGCCACATCAGTCAGGCATTTCGCTGACTGAATTGACGCCTTCGCGAGCAGGCTCGCTCCTACAGGGTTTTGCGCTGGGGATCAGCCTTTTTCGTCGATGCCCGCTTGCAGGCTCTGGCTGTCCAGATGACCGCTGAGGGTAACCGGCCCGATTTTCAGGTTGCCGTTTTCAAGGGAGACCTTCGGTGCGTTTTCCTCGGTTTTATGCGGCAGGTCGAGGCCGCCTTTGACGCCGTAGTCACGGTTGCTCAAGTCGCTGCTGCTGACCTTCGAAGCACCGAGATCGACTTTGGCTTCTGACGAGGTGATCCGCGCGCCGGTCAATTGCGTGGCGCCGCCGACTGCAAGGTTGACCCCTTGGCTGGCGCTGATGCCGGATGCCTGCGCAACACTGTCCTTGTGTGCGTATTCGCCCTGCGCTTTCAGCGTCGGTTTGTAGTCGGTGCCGGCGAGTTTTCCTTTGTCATCGGCTGGGGTTTTCTTCGCGGTCAGGCCCAGATCGACATCGACCTTGGCCTGGGTTTGCGAGTCCTGACGGCTCTCGACGGTCAGATCACCGGCGACCTTGCCGCTGACATGTTTCGCGTCGATGCGCGCGCCCGCCAGTTGTGCGTCACCCGCACTGTTCAACACCACCGTGTCTGCCTTGATCTGGCTGTTTTGCTGCGTGGTGCCTTGCAGGTAATCCACACCCACCTTGGCCCCGGCATTGAAGCCGTGATCGCTGCTGGCCTTTTCATCGGCAGCGGTGGGCGTGCTCTTGCTCAGATTACCGCCGGCATTCAGCGCGACATTCCAGTTGTTGCGGTTATCGGTGGACTGCGCCGACTCCTGCACGTAACCGCCCTTCTGCGCGTAGATGCTGACGTTTGGCGCACTGACTTGCGTGCCTTGCAGATGCACCGAATCGCCGCTCAAGGCGATAGCGCCCTGGGCGTTGAGCTGACCACCGGTCAGGGTCTGCGCGTTCTCGTTGACTCGACCGATGTTGAAGTTGGCGCTCAGATTTGCGCCCTGATCACTGCTCTTCTCGCTGCTGCTCTTGCTGCCGCCGCCCTTCAGGCCACCGCCGAGATTGCTGCCGGAAGCGGTGTGGGTACCGCTGGCTGCTTGCAGATCGAGTTTGCCTTCGGCGTGCAAATCGATGGCGCCGCTGCTGTCGATTTTCGTGCCTTGCTGGACCTGCTTGCCAGCGCTGCTCAACTGCACACCGTTGCCGCTGATGCTCGCCACATGAGCCTGAGTGTCAGTGATTTGCTTGCCGCTGTGATCGAGTTGGAAGCCGGCGCCGAGATCGACGTTAGTACCGTCGGTGCCCGGCAAGGTGCCGACCGTCAACGAGCCATTGCCGCGCAGACTGCTGTCGCTGCTGTGCTGGCGATCATTGGCCTGGTTCAGCGCCAGATCACCACCGGTGTGGATGTTCACGCCCCCCTCTCCGCCATCGAAACGGCTGCCGGCGAATTGTGCATCGCCAGCGGTTTTGATGTTCACGCCCTGACTGCCGGCATAACCGCCGACCACCGCAGTGGAACTGTCTTTGCTCGAAGTGCGACTGCCACCCGCGCCGCTGCCGGCAACATTCACGTCTTCACCGGTCTTGGTGTAGACGCGCACATCGACCTTGGCATCCACGGCGTTATCAGTGCTGCTGTGGGTGTTGCTGACAGCATCGGCGAGCAGTGTGTCGGCGCTGATGTTCACTGTGCCGACGCTAGCGTTGTACTGGCTGCCTTGGTCATGCAATGTGCCGGCGACTGTCACCGCGACGTTCCCGCCATCAAAACGGCTGACCACGGCGTTGTTGGTCTGCTCGGTTTTAGTCGCGCTGCCATGACCGATCGCGACGTCGATACCGACATTCGGCTGACCGAGATTGGCCAAAGCAGCCTTGTCCGGCACCTTGCCGTTCAAGACCTCTTTGACCACACCGGCAATCGGTCGGGCGATGTCTTTGTACTCGACATTGGCGCCGATGTCCGCCGACCAGTTGCGCTCGGCGTGGGTGCTGCTGTCGCTGTTGCTGGCCGCGCGGTTGTCGACTGCATTGGCGACAACCTGCAGACCGTTGCCTGCCTGCAGTTGTGCACCTTCGGTGGCGAGTTTGTCGGCATTGATATTCAGGCCGCCGCTGCTCTGCACGTCAGTGGTTTGCGCTGTGGTTTTGCTGGTCGAGTCTTGCACGCTGCTGTGGGCGAAATCGACGCCACTGCCCGCGCGATCAAGACCGCCGGTGTAGTAGAAACCGCCGCCGGTGCTGGACGTGTCAGAGCTGGTTTTGTGGCTGTCCTGTTCGGCCAGCAACGAGACGTTCTTGCCACTCAGCGTGGTGTCACCCGCCGTGGATTTCACCTGTGCGCCTTTGAGCGTGACGTCACCGCCCGCCTTCACCTGCACGCTGCCACCGCTGAGGCTGGAGGCTTGCTGAGTGACGTCGGTGCTGGTCACTGTCTGCTGCTTGGCTTCGTAGTGAACGCCGGCACGATATTGCTCTGGCGTCTGCTCTTTGGCGTAGGCATCAAAGCCACGCGTTTCAGTGGTCGCACTGCTGTCGTGAGTGTTTTGTGCGGAATGCACATTGACATTCCCCGCCGCGTCGGCCGTTAACGCACCGCCCGCCTTGACCGTCGAGCCCGCCACTGCAAGGTCTTTGGCGCTCTTGAGTTTGAGGTTGCTGTCGGACACCAGTTCGCTGCGCACCGTGGTGCTGTCATTGCTGTTCTGCCGCGACTCGTCTTTGCTGATACCGAAGAACTTGCTGTCTTTGTCGTGATTGTTGCTGTGGCGGGTGTCCTGTACGCCATCGATCACCAGCGAACCCTTGTCGCTGATCACACTGGCGTCGCTGCCGCCGCGCACTTGACTGCCGCTGATGCGCACGTCGTCAGCCTTGACGATCAGCTTGCCGGCGGCGTTGATTTTGCTGCCCTGATGCTGGGTCTGTCCCTTGTCGGCATCGCCTGTCTTGCCGAAGAAACCGCCACCGACCAGGTCGCCGGAATAGCCAGTGTCGCTGCTGCGATCAGTCCGCGTGGCGGTGGTGATTTCGACTTGTTTGCCGGCCAGTTGCAGGTCACCGGTACTGGTCAGTTCAGCGCCTTCGGAGCGCAACAACGCGGCAGTTTGCAGGGCGATATTGCCGGCCTTCAACTGGCTGGTAATGCTGCGCTGTTCTTCGCTGCTGTTGTTCCAGTCGGCTTTCCACAGGTGCTTGCGATGGTTGCCCTGATCGGTCTGGGTATGGCTTTCGGTGGCAGCGCTCAGGCGCAGATCGCCGCCGCTTTGCACGCTGAGGTTTTTTGCAGCTTCGACCTTGGCGGCTTTCAGTTCGGTGTCTTTGCCGGACGACAGTCTGGCGTCGCGGCTGGCAACGATCTGGCTGCCATGCTGACGGCTTTCGCTATCGGTCTGGGTGCGGTCGTAGGTTTCCCAGGTGATGCCGATGGTGCTGTTGTTCCAGTTTTCACGCTTTTCCTGAAGCTTGCGGCTTTCGACCGTAGTCAGGGTCAGGTTGCGTCTGGCCTCGGCAATCACGTCGCGGCCGCTGACATCGGTGGCGGCCAGGGCCAGGTCTTTGCCGCTGTGCAGGCCGACATCGCCGTGACTGCTACGGATACCGGCGCGGGTGACATCGAGGCTGTTGGCCAGCGCTTCACCGCTGACCGTGAGGTCGCCGGCAGAACGAATCTGCACGCCATCGCGTCCGGCGACCTGCACCGCACCCACGCGCACGCCGGCACCTTCGGCGGTGCTGACGATATTGATCCGTCCGGCCTGCATGGCGCCGAACAGGCTGGCGTCGATGCGTCCGTCGGCAGTATTGCCCGCCGGGTCTACGGTTTTCACTTGGCCACTGGCGTAATCGACCTGATTGCGTCCGACCGTGAGGTTGAGGCTATCGCGAGCACTGATCGCGCCCTGGCTGTCGATACGCGGGGCAATCAGGTTGATCGAGCCCTCAGCGTTACGCAGGCCGCCGCCCTGAATCTGCAACTGACCGCTGGCGTCGCGGGTGTTCAGGCTTTGCAGTTTGCCGTCGATCAACTCCGGACGACCGACCACCAGGTTGGCGTTCGGCGTGTTGATGAAACTGCCGCCATTGACCGAGATGCCGTTAGGGTTGGCCAGCACGTAATCGGCGGCACGGCCGAAGATCTCCTGCGCGCCGTTGATGGCGGACGGATTACGGCTGATCACTTCGTTGAGGATCACGCTCGCCGCTTGCCCCTGCAGTTGCGGGTTGGCCGCCAGTTGCCCGGCCAGCTGCGATTGCCCGGCCTGCAAGGCGTTGTTCAGCACAAGGCCCTGACGGTCGACGTTGTAGTCGAGGAACTGGTTATGCGACAGGCCCGAACCGTTGGGCGCGACGATGTTGACGATGGGCACACCGCCCTGGGTTTGCAATTGCGCGGTGCCGCCCGGTCCCGGCGCGACCACCACGCCGCCGGCGATCGCGTTCGGCAGGTGCACGGCGAAGAACAGGCTGGCGATTGCCCAGCGCAATTTGCCCCGAGGCGAAAGATGAAATGCAAAGGTGTGTGCTGGCATAAAAACGTCTCCATGTGAGTACGGCATCACGTCGCGCGTTTTAATCTTGGCCGTGGCTGACGCGCTCAGATCCGACGGCTGTTGGTTCACTGCGTTATCGATTCAGGTCGCGGTCATATCTGCACCCCGACACGCATCAGCCAGGTTTGCGGCTCGTGCTGCAGACCGTCGGGGGTGTTGAGGGCACGTTGGTAATCGACGTCCACTTGCAGGTTTTTCCAGCCCAGATTCAGACCGAGGCTGGCGCCACTGAGGCGCTGCCCTTGGGCGCCGTGATCGGCTTTGATCCAGCCGTTGTCGAGGCCCATTCGCGGGGTGATCTGTATTGGCCATTCGCTGCGCAGCGGCAGGCGCAGGGTGTTGCGCCAGATCGTACCGCTGGCACCCGAGGCACTGCTGACGCGATAACCGCGCACTGCCGAATCGTCGGTGCCGAGAAACTGTTCGATGGCCGGGAGCGGATCCGGGCTGTACTGCACGTTAAGCTGGCTCTGCCACTGCCACGCCTGCGCGCCGAACTGACCATTGCGCCATTGACTGAGGCCGGCGCGGTACTTGCGAAACTGTGCCTTGGGCAGGTTATTGACCGATTGCCGGGAGTCGTCATCGGCACCGAACCAGCGCAAACCCTGGGCGTAGTTGATGTCGAGGTTCCACACCGCGCGGTCGAGCCAGAACAGATTGAGTCCGGCTTCGGCCACGGTCAGGGTCGGACTCTGAATGCCCAACCGGATGTTTTCCAGATAGCTGTCGACATCCTTGTGTGCCAATTGCAGGTTGGCGCTGAGCTGGCGACTCTGGTCGCGCCACAACACACGGTCCGCACGCAGGCTGACCTGATCGGTGATGCCGCTGCTGTGAAAGGTCACGCTGGGCAACTTGAACGGCGCGCGATATTCGGCGTGGCTGGCGAACGCGCTGTAGGTCCAGTAACCGTAAGGAATCGCGTAATACAGGCTGGCATTGCGACTGTAGCGGTCGCCCCGATTGAGTGTGTCGCTGGCGCTGAGGCTCAACAAATCGTTGAGCTCCAGCGGACTGTCGAGGCTCAGGCTGACGACGTCGCGGTCACGTCCGGTGCTGGCACTGCCGAGGTTGTCGATGCCGGCATTCAAGGCCCAGCGTGACGGCGCAGCGTTGCGCGAGCGCAGGATGATCCGCGAGGCGCCGGGCTCACTGCCGGGGGCGATGTCGGCGGTGAGGTCTACCGAGCGTAGCCGATTCAATTGATCGAGGCCCTGCTCCAGATCGCGAAGGTTCAGCGGTTCGCCGAGCATGTTCGGGAACGCACCGCCAAGGGACACCGGCAAACTCTGATCGGCCAGTTCGATCGACTCGATGTAGCCTTCGTCAACACGAATATCCAGTGATTGCCCCGCCACCGGTGCGCTGAGCAGATACGGGCGGCTGGCGATGTAGCCCTTCTCCACGTAGATCGCAGTGATCGTCGCGAGCAGATGATTGATCTGCCCGACGCCCATGCACGGCGCCAGCAACGGTTGGATGCGTGCATTGAGTTTGTCGCTGTCGATCAGCGTGACGCCACCGATGCGCGTGCCGCTCAACGGCCAGCAACGTTCATCAGGGGTAACGGCTGGTGCGAGCGCGGGGGTCGCTGGCGCCGACCCGAAAGCTCCGCGCTCCAGTTGACGTTTGCGTTGTTCCAGTTGCAGTTGTTGCAGATCGCGCTGTTGCTGTTGTTGCTGGCGCAGCACTTCCTGGCCCGGCGCGACAGGTTCGGCAGCTTCAAGCGAGGAGGCACAGACACTCAACACAAAGGCCGACAACAGCGGGCAACGCGTGGAACAACGACGAAAAACAGCGCGAAACGAAAACGGCACGCAACTTCCTTGCGATCATCAAATGGCGTAATGCCACCCTATCAATAATCGTGATAGTCGGAGCCCTCCCACACAAATGCAAGACGCTTCCTACAGCGCTTACACTTCTTAAACAATTGCTTTGCCTGGCTTTATCGTCAGCAGCAACACCACGGCGCTGCACGCTATCAGGGTTTCCCCGAGGGCTTGAGCGGCGCCTGCGAGCAGCAATCCGACGCCGATCAGCAGGTAATACAGCAGCCCCAACAACGCCCCGGCGGTGCCCGATCGATCAGCGTAATTGACCAATGCCATCCCCAGAATGTTGGGGATCGCCATGCCGAACGCCAACACCACCAGCAACATTGGCAGCACGAACAGGCCGCTGTCCTGCAGCCACCAGACCCCCATCCCACCGAGCATAGCGCTGACACCTGCGAGGCGGATCAACGCCAGCGTGGCAATGCCTGTCTGTAACAAACGCTTGTTGCACCCTGCGCCAATTCCTGAACCCAGTGCCAGGATCACACCGCTGTAGCCGAACCAGTCTGCGCTCAGGCCCAGCCGCTGGAAAATAAACGGGCCAAGGCTGTAATAACTGAACAGCGCAACGTTGAACGATGCGATCCACAGTGCCGAGCGCCAGATGCCCGGGTCACACAGCATGCATCGCAGGGTTTGCCACAGGCAGACCTGAGGTGATGGCTGCGGCCGGGTTTCCGGCAAGGCGTAAAGACTCCATAGCCACAGCAGCGTCGCCACCAGCAACAGCGCACCAAGCACACCGCGATATCCGAAGGCCTGTACCAGACTGGCGCCGCTGAACAGACCGAGCGCGGGACTGGCCGCCAGCGCAATGCCCACCAGGGAAAACACCTGGGCCAGCTCTGCGCCCTGGAAGCGATCACGCAGCACGGTTTGCGTCACCACCGAACCGACCGCCGCACCGAACGCCGCCAGCATCTGCGCCAACAACAAGCCGTTGAAACTGCTGACCCACAGGCCGAAGAGCGTAGCAGCGACATAGATCGCCAGGCCCGCGAGCATCGCCGGGCGTCGACCGATGCGATCGCACAGATGTCCCCAGACCACCACACCCACGGCAAATGCGAGGAAATACACCGACAACGTCTGCGCCGCCGCTGGCGGGCCGACATCAAACACGCGCCCGATATCACCGAGCGCCGGGCTGTACAGGGTTTGCCCGATCTGCGGAAACATCAGCAGGGCAATCGCCAGCCATAGGAAATTTCTACTGTTCATCCTTCTGTACTCCTCCAATAAATCGTCGAAGAGTTTAAGAAGTGACGACTGGCGTATTATCCAAACCTTGCCAACTTATCGCTGAAATCGGACAACCCATGGCCTGGCTCGACGCCCATGCAACCTTTGACGCTGATCGGCTTCCTGCGCCGGTGATCGGTATCGCCTCGACCTTGGGCGATCACGATTCCGGTCTGCACCGTCATCAACGCGGGCAACTGCTGTACACGCGACAAGGCTGCACGCGAATTACCCTGGCGCAGCAATTGTGTCTGCTGCCGCCGTCGCGGGCTGCGTGGATTCCGCCGGGTGTCAGCCATCGCGCGGTGATGCAGCAGAGTGTCGATTACCGCTCCATCTACTTGATCCCCGAACTGTGCGCCACGCTGCCGCAACAAGTCTGCGTGATCGAAGTCAGCCCTTTGTTGCGCGCCGTACTGGAACCAATGGCGCTGGCGGATTTCGCCACGGATTGGCAGCAAGGCAAATTCGCCCACCTGCTCGGCCTGTACCTGAGCGAAATCGCTGAAGCGACGCAGCAACCGATGTTGTTGCCATTACCCGCGGACAAGCGCCTGGCACCACTGCTGAAAACGCCCGAGCGACTGCCACCGGAGCTGCAAGTGCTGGAGCAGCAGATCGGCGCGAGCAGCCGCACCATCGGGAGAATCTTCCAGCGTGAAACCGGCATGAGCTATCAGCAATGGCGCCAACAGTGGCGCTTGATGCACGCGATGGAATTGCTCGCCACCGGACGCAGCCTGAGCTACTGCGCTTTTGAATCGGGTTTTGCCAGCGACAGCGCCTTTATCGCCTTCTTCAAAGCCATGACTGGCAGTACACCGGGCCACTGGCTCAAATGAGCAACTGACGATCGGCGTCAGAAATAATTTGCCACTAAATATTACCTACGTCATATTACAGCCGTAATAACGACCCGATTAATCAGGTAATCTGCCATGACCAGCATGCCCACCCTCGAACCTGTTGTGGTTAAGACCAGACCGCCCCTGCTTAAACGCTTGCTGCTGCCCGGCGCCGGATTGCTCGCGCTGATCTTCGCCGGGGTCTACGTCGTGCATTGGTGGGGCGCCGGGCGTTTTCTCGAAGAAACCGACGATGCCTACATTGGTGGCGATGTCACGGTGATCGGGCCGAAAGTCGCCGGTTACATCGACGAAGTGCTGGTCAGCGACAACCAGCACGTCAAGGCTGGCGACGTGCTGATTCGTCTCGACGCCCGCGACTATCGCGCCAACCTCGCCAAAGCCGAAGGTGCCGTCGCCGCCGAAGAAGCCCTGCTGGCCAACCTCGACGCCACCGAACAACTGCAACAAGCGGTGATCGGCCAGGCCCGCGCCGGCATCGACGCCGCCGGCGCGGAAACCGCGCGTTCACGCGATGACAACGCGCGCTACAAACGCTTGGTGACGACCAATGCCGTGTCCGTGGAAAGCGCACAACGTGCCGACGCCACCTTCAAAACCGCACAAGCCCTGAGCGCCCGCGCCCAGGCCGAACTGCTTGCCGCGCAACGCCAACTCGCGGTGATCGACACCCAGAAACAACAGGCCCGCGCCGCCCTCCAGCAAGCCCGCGCCGAACGTGATCTGGCGCAACTGAACCTCGGCTACACCGAACTGCGCGCGCCGGTCGATGGGGTGATCGGCAACCGCCGCGCGCGGGTTGGCGCCTACGCGCAGGCCGGTTCGCAGCAACTGTCGGTGGTCCCGGCCAGCGGGTTGTGGGTCGATGCCAATTTCAAGGAAGACCAACTGGCGCGGATGAGGCCAGGGCAACGCGTGAGCATCCGCGCCGACGTGCTGTCGGGTCAGGAATTCCACGGTCGTCTCGACAGCCTCGCCCCTGCCACCGGTTCGCAATTCAGTGTGCTGCCGCCGGAAAACGCTACCGGTAACTTTACCAAAATCGTCCAGCGTGTACCGGTGCGAATCCTCCTTGATCCGGCTGACGGCGTCCTCGGACACTTGCGTCCAGGCCTGTCCGTCACCGCTGAAGTCGACACCCGCGCGCAACCTGAAACCAGCGCTGTGGCCGTTGCGCGATGAGCACCGCCCTCACCGCCTCAGCGCAACCGTTCAACGCGGCGGACATGGCGACCGCGACCAAAGTGTTCGCCTTCGCGACCATGTGCATCGGCATGTTTATCGCGCTGCTGGATATCCAGATCGTCTCGGCGTCGCTGCGCGATATCGGCGGCGGGCTGTCTGCCGGCACCGACGAAACCGCGTGGGTGCAGACCAGCTACCTGATTGCCGAAATCATCGTGATTCCCTTGTCGGGCTGGCTGTCGCGGGTGTTCTCGACGCGCTGGCTGTTCTGCGCTTCGGCGGTCGGTTTCACTCTTGCCAGCCTGCTCTGCGGCATCGCCTGGAACATCCAGAGCATGATCGCTTTCCGTGCCCTGCAAGGTTTTCTCGGCGGTTCGATGATTCCGCTGGTGTTCACCACCGCGTTCTTTTTCTTCACCGGCAAACAACGCGTGATCGCTGCGGCCACCATCGGCGCGGTCGCTTCACTGGCGCCGACCATGGGCCCGGTGATCGGCGGCTGGATCACCGATATTTCCTCTTGGCACTGGTTGTTTTATATCAATCTGGTGCCGGGAATTTTCGTCGCCGTGGCCGTGCCGATGCTGGTGAAAATCGACCAGCCGGAACTGTCCCTGCTCAAGGGCGCGGATTATTTGAGCATGGTGTTTCTCGCGCTGTTTCTCGGCTGTCTGGAATACACCCTCGAAGAAGGCCCGCGCTGGAACTGGTTCAGCGACCAGACCATTCTCACCACGGCGTGGGTCAGCGGCCTCGCCGGATTGGCATTCATCGGCCGCACCTTGCACGTGGCCAATCCGATCGTCGATCTGCGCGCCTTGAAGGATCGCAATTTCGCCCTCGGCTGCTTCTTTTCATTCGTCACCGGCATCGGCCTGTTCGCGACAATTTACCTGACGCCGCTGTTTCTCGGCCGGGTGCGCGGCTACAGCGCACTGGACATTGGTCTGGCGGTTTTCTCCACTGGCGTGTTCCAGATCATGGCGATTCCGCTGTATGCCTTTCTGGCCAATCGCATGGACCTGCGCTGGATCATGATGATCGGTCTGGGTTTGTTCGCAGTGTCGATGTGGGAGTTCAGCCCGATCACCCACGACTGGGGTGCCGGCGAGTTGATGCTGCCGCAAGCATTGCGCGGGATTGCCCAGCAACTGGCGGTGCCGCCGGCGGTGACGTTGACCTTGGGTGGATTGGCACCGGCACGTTTGAAGCATGCGTCGGGGTTGTTCAACCTGATGCGCAATCTGGGCGGGGCGATTGGTATTGCGGCGTGCGCGACCATTCTCAATGACCGCACCAACCTGCACTTCATCCGCTTGGCCGAACATTTGAACAGCAGCAATGAGGCGCTGAATCAATGGCTGGCGCAGGTCGGTGGCAACCTCGCGACACTGGGCCAGAGCGGTGACGTCGGCGTCACCGCCAGCCTGCACCAGTTATGGCTGTTGACCTACCGCGAGGCGCAAACGCAGACCTACGGTGACACTTTCCTGATGATCATGGTGTGCTTCGTCATCGCCACGGCGATGGTGCCCTTGATGCGCAAGGTGCAACCACCGACCGCGCCAAGTGCGGATGGGCATTGATGCCGACTTCGAAATCACCACGATCCTCTGTAGGAGTGAGCCTGCTCGCGATGGCGGTGTATCAGCGAAGCAAATGTCGACTGACACACCGCCATCGCGAGCAGGCTCACTCCTACAGGGATTTGTGTGTACTCAGGCCTGTGGGGTTTTGCGAAAGCCTACGGCCAAACGGTTCCAGCTGTTGATGGTGCTGATCGCGACGGTCAGGTCGACCATTTCTTTCGGCGAGAATTGCGCGGCGACCACTTCGTAATCTTCATCCGGGGCGTGGGTCAGGCTCAGTTGCGTCAGCGACTCGGTCCACAGCAGCGCGGCGCGTTCGCGCTCGCTGAAAAATGGCGCTTCACGCCATGCGGTGACCGCAAACAGACGACGCGGCGTTTCACCGCCCTTGATCGCATCGGCCGTGTGCATGTCGATGCAGAACGCGCAGCCATTGATCTGCGAAGCGCGCAACTTGACCAGTTCGACCAGGGTCTTTTCCAGCGGCAGCTTCGCGACCGCGGTTTCCAGGGCAATCATCGCTTTCAGGGCGTCTGGGGAGGCGGTGTAGAAATCGGTACGAGCTTTCATGGCGGTATTCCGGGGAATGTGAATGTGTGGCCTAAAGTAGTCCCGCAACGCCGCCGGACAAATAGCCAATCTCCCGGAAGACGAGTAGACCACCCACTTGCCCGGTTCCCACAAGGCGCTCAGACCTTATTGCGCAGCCATTGCAAAAAACCCTTCCTGGCGACCACCGCCGGTGCGTCCGCCGTCAAGGCCTGGGCCTTGTGCAAACGGTAATCGAGCAAGGCTTTCATCGCATCGTTGATGTCGTGACGAGCATCCAGACACGGTTTCAGGTAAGTCTTTTCGATACGGTACAACGCACAGAAGGTTTTTGCGGCAAACGTCGCCGGCACGGAAGTGTCGGAGAGAATGCCCGCTTCCCCGATGACCTCGCCAGGCCCCATGCGCCCGGACTCGAACGGCGCACCGTGACGAATCAAGGTCACCGTGACCACGCCGGATTCGATGATGAACAAATGATCGCTGACCTCGCCCGCCTCGAGGATCGTCTCGCCGGCGCGAAAGGTTTTCAGCGTCATGTTCTGGCTGAAGGTGTCTTTCTCTTCCTGACGCAACGTCGAGAAAATCGGCGAACTGTCGAGCAGCGCGCGCGGCCGCGACAGGTTGCTGGGCGCATTGCTTTCATCGCTCGACAGCAGATTGAACCCGGACGCCTGCAAGTGCCGGTAAGCCAGGTCGAACAACTGATTGCGCACCACGCGTTTCTCGCCCATCGAGGCGACAAACCCGCTGATCTCGTATTCCGCACCGTTATTGCTGGAGTTTTTCAGCGCCACGCTCGGCGCAGGTGTGTCGAGCAATTGCCGACAACCCTGCATCGCCCGCTCCAGCGCATCGATTACCGAATTGGGCCGGGCATGCGGACTGACCTGCACACTGACCGAGACGCCAAACATATTGCTCGGCCGACTGAAGTTGATGATCTTGGCCTTGGCCGCCAGCGAGTTGGGAATCACCGCCATGCTGCCCTGGCTGGTTTGCAGACGCGTAGCGCGCCAGTCGATGTCCGTGACCCGACCTTCGGTACCGTCGATGGAAATCCAGTCATCGAGTTGATAAGGCTTGGTGGTGTTGAGGACGATCCCGGAAAACACGTCGCTCAAGGTGCTCTGCAAGGCCAGACCGACAATGATCGCCAAAGCGCCGGACGTCGCCAGCACGCCCTTGACCGGCAGATCCAGCACGTAGGCCAGTGCGGCAATGATCGCAATGAGGAAAATCACCGCGCCGAGCAGATCCTGCAACAGCCGTCCGGTGTGGCCGACCCGCTGCATCATCACCGCGCCAATCAATACCGTCAGGGTGCGCGCGCCGAACAGCCACCAGCCAATCTGCAACCCGGTCGCCGCCAGATGCAGCGGCACGTTATCGGCCCACGGTGCGGGCTCCATCGGGTTGAGGCCTTCGTTGAACAGCAGGACGCTGAACAGCGTGAAAATCAGCACGCGCACCAGCAGTTTCCACTCGCTGCCATGGGAGGAGATCAGGCGCCACAGCCCCAGATCGAGGAGGATCAGGATCAACGCGCAGAACAACGGGTGTTCGGTGAGCAGAGACAGCATCAAACAACTCCGACGGGGGCCAATCGCGAGAAGATCGCACAGATTGAGCAAGTGTAGGAGCAATTGATTTCAGCGGATGAACGCCCGCGCAAAAACACTACAAAACCCCATGTAGGAGTGAGCCTGCTCGCGATGGCGGGGTATCAGTCGAAATCTCTTTGACTGACCTACCGCCATCGCGAGCAGGCTCACTCCTACAGCTATTGCATAGGACTTGAGTTATTTGCCGTTGGTCTGGCTGTTGTAGCTGGTGAACAGGTTGCGGTAGTCGGGGATATGGTTGGAGAACAGCGTGCCCAATCCTTCGATGTCGTTGCGCCAGTCGCGATGCAGCTCGCAGGCCAGACCGAACCAGGTCATCAATTGCGCACCGGCCGTGGACATGCGGTTCCACGCCGATTCGCGGGTCAGTTCGTTGAACGTACCGGACGCGTCAGTCACCACGAATACATCGAAGCCTTCTTCCAGCGCCGACAACGCAGGGAATGCCACGCAGACTTCGGTGACCACGCCGGCAATGATCAGCTGCTTCTTGCCGGTCGCCTTGATCGCCTTGACGAAATCTTCGTTATCCCAAGCGTTGATCTGCCCTGGGCGAGCGATATACGGCGCATCCGGGAACAGCGCTTTCAGTTCAGGCACCAGCGGGCCATTGGGGCCGGTTTCAAAACTGGTGGTGAGGATCGTCGGCAGCTTGAAGTACTTGGCCAGATCGGCCAGCGCCAGCACGTTGTTCTTGAACTTGTCCGGGTCGATATCGCGCACCAGCGACAGCAGCCCGGCCTGGTGGTCGACCAGCAGCACCGCAGCGTTGTCCTTGTCCAGACGTTTGTATTGAGTGGTCATTGCAGTAATCCTCGCGGGTTGAAGAGGCCGGCCGGTGGTCGGCCTCAGGAGACTCGATCAGCGCTGGGAATCCAGCACTTCGTGTTCGTTCGCGACTTGCTGGGCCTTGAGGTAGCTCTCGATCAGCAATTGATAATGCGGCATGGCCTGGGCGTAGACGGCCGCCCACTGCTCGGCATCGGGACGGTTCCACGAGCCTTGCAGCTCGGAAAGCGTAGCCATGATGTCGATCGGCACCACCCCGGCCTGGGCCAAACGGGCAACTGTCAGATCAGTGGCCAGTTTCGAGTGATTACCGGACGCATCGACCACGGCGAACACCCTGTAACCTTCATGCACGGCAGCGATGGTCGGTTTCTGGCCGTCGAAGTTCGCGGCATTGACTGTGTTCATGTGCGTGTCCTCTTTTCTTTAGGCAACAGCCATCCCTGGCCTGCGAACCGGCCTACGCGTCCTGTGTCGAGCGCAGTGGTTGTGCGTTAAGCGTGCATCTGGCCGAAGCGGCCGGACTGGAAGTCGGCGAAGGCCTGGTGAATTTCCTGCTCGGTGTTCATCACGAACGGGCCGTGGCCGACGATCGGTTCGTCGATCGGCTCGCCGCTGAGCAGCAACACCACCGCGTCCTGGCTGGCCTCGAGCGTCATCTGATGGCCGTCACGTTCGAACAGCGCCAACTGCCCTTCGCGCACCGCTTCCACACCGTTGACCTGCACCGAGCCTTTCAATACCACCAGCGCGGTGTTGCGGCCTTCGTGCAGCTCCAGCGTCAGCAACTTGCCGGCGTTCAGGCGCAGATCCCATACGTCGATTGGCGTAAAGGTGCGCGACGGGCCGGTGTGGCCGTCGAACTCACCGGCAATCAGACGCAGGCGGCCGGCATTGTCCTTGAGCGCGATGCTCGGGATGTCGCTGTCGAGAATGGTCTGGTAGCCCGGCGCGGCCATTTTGTCCTTGGCCGGCAGGTTGACCCACAGCTGCACCATTTCCAGTTTGCCGCCGGTTTTGGCGAAATTTTCCGAATGAAACTCCTCGTGGAGGATCCCGGAAGCGGCGGTCATCCATTGCACATCGCCCGGGCCGATGACGCCGCCACTGCCGGTCGAATCGCGGTGCTGCACTTCGCCTTCATACACGATAGTCACGGTTTCGAAACCACGGTGCGGATGCTGACCAACGCCACGCCGTTCGGTGGTTGCGGTGAAATCGGCGGGACCGGCGTGATCGAGCAGCAGGAACGGGCTGATGTGTTTGCCCAGGTTGTCGTAGGAAAACAGCGTGCGAACCGGGAAACCATCGCCGACCCAATGGCCGCGCGGGCTGGTGTAGATACCGATGATGTTTTTCATGGTTGTCTCCAATGGGGGTGAGTGATGCGATGGATTAAGCTTAATTCCATGACCATTAATGCACTAGACTGCAAAAATCGGCCTTAGCGTTCTATCTGGAGAACGATGGTGGAAGACCTCAACACCCTCTATTACTTCACTCAAGTGGTCGAACACCACGGTTTCGCCGCTGCCGGGCGCGCGCTGGACATGCCCAAATCAAAACTCAGCCGGCGCATTGCCGAGTTGGAAGAACGCCTCGGCGTGCGCCTGCTGCACCGCACCAGCCGTCATTGTTCATTGACCGAGATCGGCCAAGCCTATTACCAGCGCTGCCTGGCCATGCGCATCGAAGCCGAGAGCGCCGCCGAGCTGATCGAACGCAACCGCTCCGAACCGCAAGGCCTGGTACGCCTGAGTTGCCCGACGGCGTTGCTCAACTCGTGGGTCGGGCCGATGCTCACCCGCTATATGCTCAAGTATCCGCTGGTGGAGTTGTTCATCGAGAGCACCAATCGTCGCGTCGACCTGATTCACGAAGGGTTCGACATTGCCTTGCGCGTGCGTTTTCCGCCGCTGGAAAACACCGACATGGTCATGAAGGTGCTGGGCAACAGCACGCAATCGGTGGTCGGCAGCCCGCAGTTTGTCGAACGCCTGTCGTCACCGCCCTCGCCCGCTGACCTCAATGGTTTGCCGAGCCTGCATTGGGGCGCGGCGCAGCGTGAATATCAGTGGGAGTTGCTGGGGCCGAATGACCACACGGCGCTGATTCGCCATACGCCACGGCTGGTCACCGATGATCTGATCGCGTTGCGTCAGGCGGTGATTGCCGGGGTTGGCGTGGCGCATTTGCCGAGCGTGGTGGTGCGTGAGGACATTGCCGCCGGGCGTGTGGTGGAACTGATTCCGGGCTGGGCGCCGAAGTGCGGAGTGGTGCATGCGATCTTCCCGTCGCGACGCGGGTTGCTACCGTCGGTGCGTACGTTGATTGATTTTTTGGGCGAGGAATTTGCGCGTAGCGACATAGCCTGAATCGGCGGTGCGCCCTTCGCGAGCAGGCTCACTCCTACAGGAGACCGCGTTCCAATGTAGGAGTGAGCCTGCTCGCGATAGGGCCAGCCCGGACAACACAAATCCTGGAAATGATTCATGACTTCTGATCAACAGTGCTTTGCCCCACCAGCGGTTTTTCTCAACGATACAGACGCGGATACTCCTGCCCATTCCCACTGCACCTCCTGGAGTCCTTCATGTCTGTTCCCGCTTTCGGCCTTGGTACGTTTCGCCTGCAAGGCCAGGTGGTCATCGATTCGGTAAGTACCGCCCTCGAACTCGGTTACCGGGTCATCGACACCGCGCAAATCTACGAAAACGAAGCCGACGTCGGCCAGGCGATTGCCGACAGTGGCATCCCGCGCGAAGAGTTGTTCATCACCAGCAAGATCTGGGTCGCCAACTTCGCCAAGGATCGCTTGATCGACAGCCTAAAGGACAGCCTGCAGAAATTGCAGACCGACTACCTCGACCTGACCTTGATTCACTGGCCGTCGCCGGACGACCAAGTGCCGGTCGAAGAATTCATGGGCGCATTGCTGGAAGCCAAGCGCCTGGGGCTGACCCGACAAATCGGCATTTCCAACTTCACCATCGACCTGATGAAACAAGCCATCGCGGCCGTCGGCGCAGAAAATATCGCCACCAACCAGATCGAACTGCACCCATATCTGCAGAATCGCCAAGTGGTCGAGTTCGCCAAAAGCCAGGGCATCCACATCACCTCGTACATGACCCTCGCCTACGGTGAAGTGCTGAAAGACTCGTTGATCCAGCAAATCGCCGAACGCCTGCAAGCCACCCCGGCGCAAGTCACCCTCGCCTGGGCGATGCAGTCGGGCTATGCGGTGATTCCATCGTCGACCAAACGCGCCAACCTGCAAAGCAACCTTGCCGCCACCGCGCTGACGTTGAGCGAAAACGACATGACGCTGATCGCCACGCTTGATCGCGGCCATCGACTGACCAGTCCGAAAGGTATCGCCCCGGATTGGGACTGAGCCCAGCGAGGTTGAACGATCAGACTGCAAGTTTTTGCGCGAGGCTGTCCATCGCCTCGCGCAACGCATTGATCGCCATGTCCCGACCAAACGCCTCTTGGTGGTGACACGCCTGCTCCAGGTCCACGCACGCCGCGACCACCCGCGCCGCGCCCACCATTTGCGCGCCCCCCTTGATGTGATGCGCCAGTTCGCGAAGCCGCATGCAATCCTCTTCATGATGCACAACATCAAGACGGTGCAGATCGCGTTGCAGGCTATTCAACACCTCTTTGCGCAGACGCTCGATCATTGCGCGGTCATCCCCGGCCATCTTCTCCAGCGTACTCAGATCGATTTCCGGCAGCGCCGGTATGCCGGCCGGCTCTGCGTCAATGTCGCAATGACTGGCACCGTTCAACGCCAGCTGCAGATCTAGCAAGCGGATCGGTTTGAACAGGCATTCGTCCATGCCGGCATTCAGGCAGCGTGTCCTTTCCTCCGCCTGCGCGTTGGCGGTAAAGCCAAGGATCAGGCACGGCTTGCGCCCGGCAATCGCTTCTTCCTCACGAATCGCCAGCGCCAGTTGATAACCGTTGCGCCTCGGCATATTGCAATCGGTGATCACCACATCGAACGCTTGCGTGCGCCAGCGTTCCAGGCCTTCATCGCCGTTCTCGGTGTCAACTGTGCGATGGCCGAGCTCACTCAGCTGCCAGCACAGCAACAAACGGTTCACCGGATGATCGTCCACCACCAGCACACTCAGTGAACACGCATCAGTAGCCGCAGCGCGCGGGGTTGCCGGGGGCTGAGCGAGGGCGACCAACAGTGGCAGTTCGAGACTGACTTCGACCTGCGTTCCCTCACCCTGCGTACTGTCGAGCCGCAGCGTGCCGCCCATCATTTCGCAGAGGCTGAGACTGATGACCAGCCCCAGCCCGGAACCGCTGCGTGCCGACTGCGAGTGACTGCTCGCCTGCACGAAGGGGCTGAACAGCCGCTGCCGATCATCGTGGCTGATCCCTATTCCACTGTCTTCGATCAGCACCTTCACGGTCAGGCGCTCAGTCGTCGTTGCATTCACCACCAACCGCAGACTGACCTCACCCTCCTCGGTGAACTTGATCGCGTTGCTCAGCAGATTCGACAGCACTTGTTTCAACCGCGTCGGATCAATCAGCACATCAACGTTGCTGCGGGGATCCAGCTCGATGTGCCACAGCAAGCGCTTCTGCCGCGCCAGCCCTTCAAACACCCGACACACCGACGCCACCAGTTCAAGCAGGTTGGCGCGTTCGGGCACGAGGGACAAATGCCCGGTCTCGATCCGGGCGATGTCGAGAATGTCACCGATCAGCGCCAGCAATTGTTGCCCGGCGTTGGACGCCACCTGAATGGCCAAGCGGTCAGTGACACCTTCCTCCGCTCGTTTCAAGGCCAGTTCGAGCATACCGATCAAGGCATTCATCGGTGTGCGAATTTCATGGCTCATGGTCGCCAGAAAGGTAGTTTTCGCCCGATTGGCGTCGTCCGCCGCATCCTTGGCTTCCTGCAATTGCTGCAACCATTGCTGGCGCCGGCGAATCTGCTGGCGCTGAAAAACGATCCAGGCCAGCGCAAGCGCCAACAGAACCGTTGCACCGGCAAAGCCAAGCAGGATTTCCTGACGATGTTTTAACCAGTAACTGTCTTCGACCACCACATCGTGGCTCCAGCGCTCAACCAGTTCGTCCATCTGTTGCGGGGCGATACTCAGGAGTGCCTTGTTGAGGATTGAATGCAGCGCGGGCATTTGCGGTGCGGTCGCCAGCGCAATGCGCGCCGGTTGATCACCGACGGTACCGCTGATCCGCAGACGCTCGCGGTAGTGACGTGCGATCAGAAAGCGTGCGACCAACAACGAACTCACCGTGGCGTCGACTTGCCCCTTGGCAATCATCGTCATGCCTTCAGCGGGGCTTTTGACGTCGACCAGACGCACGCGCGGCACGCGTCCCAAGAGATAACTGCGCAACGGATGGCCGCGATAAATCGCCAGCCGCTTGCCTGACAGGTCATCAAGGTTGAGCGATCCCTGCGCGGTGCTCGCACTGACCAGCACAAACGGATTGTTCAGATAAGCGCGAGTAAATTGCAGTTCGATTTCGCGCTCGCTGCTCGGCGTCACCACCGGCAATATATCCAGTTCACCGGCCTTGAGCTGTTCGATCTGGCGATCCAGGGAGGCGCCGCGCACGATGTCGAACTTCAGCCCGCTGCGCTGGCTGATCAAACTCAGCAGTTGCGCCGACAGTCCGCTGAAGCGACCGTCGGCGTCGAAAAAAGTCAGTGGCGCGAAATCTTCGATGGCACCGACACGCACCACCGGGTGCTGCTCCAGCCACTCCTGCTCACTGGCACTGAGCTGAACCTGGGATTGTTCAGCCATCTCGGCAAGCCCCACACTCCAGCGCTGTTCAATGCGTTGGCGACGCTCCATGGGGATCGCCGCCAACGCCTTGTCGACGATGCGCTTGAGGCGTACATCGCTGCGCAACAAGGCAAAAGCGAACGAATTGGCGTCCAGCCCCGACGGGCCGGCCAATTGCAGGTCGTTGCGATAATTGGTGTTGATCAGATAGTTGGCACTGATGAAGTCGCCCACATAACCGTCATCCGCGCCAAAGGCCACCGCACCCAGCGCATCCATCGCCGAAGGGTAACGCTGCACGTTTGCCAAGGGATAAAACGCTTGCACGCTCGCCAGCGGCAGATAGTCCTCGACCATGGCCAGACGCTTGCCGGCCAGATCGCTCGGCAATTGTTCTTCGAGCCGGGTCACCAGCATCGGCTGATCTTCAGCGTAGGCACGGGACAGGATGACGGCGGGGTCGGCGGCTTCAAAACTGTTGGACGTGCCCAGCAGATCGAGATCGCCGCGTTTAAGTGCCGCCATCACCGCGTCACGGTTGGCAAAACGCTGGACTTCGATGCGCACGCCGAGCAATTGCGCCAGCAGATCTGCGTAATCGGCAGTCAGCCCCTCGAGTTCCTGTTGATTGCGGGTAATTTCGAACGGCGGGTAATCCGGCCCGGAAATCCCCATGCGCAGCACCGGGTGCTGACGCAGCCATTGGCGATCCTGTTCGTCGAGGCGTAGCTGGACGTTTTCCAGTCCGCTGCGGCTCAGCAATTGCAGCACCTGCGGCGTGTCATTGGCCCAGCAGGTGGCCATCAGGCTCAAGCCCAAACACATAATCCAACGGCCCGGCCTCATGTGCGGTCGCTCAGATCACATGATTGCGCTTGGCGAAATCGCGCAAGTACACCACTGAACTGACCCCGAGTTTTTTCATCAGACGGGTCTTGTAGGTACTCACGGTCTTGTGGCTCAGGTGCATGTCCTCGGCAATCGCCTTGTTGGACTTGCCCTGCCCCAGTTGCACGAAAATGCTCAACTCACGATCAGAAAGCTGATCGATCATCTGTTTTTCCGTGGTTTGCACGGCATTCAGCGTGCTGAAGCTGTCCGGGAGCGCGGAAAAATAGGTATGTCCCGAGTCGACCGCCCGAATGGCATTGCGCAACTGTTCCAGTTGATTGGTTTTGGTCACGTAGGCCATGGCCCCGGCACGCACGCAGCGCTCCTGATAGAACATGGGTTCGTGTGTACTGAAAACCAGCACTCGGCATCGAAGATTATTGGCCCTGATCCGCTCCAGAACGTCCAGTCCATCGAGTACGGGCAAATTCAGATCGAGTATCACCAGTTGAGGATCGTGTTCACGAATAAGTGACACCACCTCGTTGCCTTGAGATGCCTCGTAAATCAGCTTGAAACCTGCGGCTAGCAATACGATTCGGATGGCGGCGCGCACCACCGGATGATCGTCGACGATCAGCGCTGACTTCATGGCCACTCCCGGTGCAAAGTCTGACGAACAGGCCACCGATCGGTGGCTGATCCAGACTCAGTGGCTGCGCGGGGACTGTTACATGGAATGCAGGGTAAATCACCTGTCAGGTCTGACAGTTGCGGCCAGTGTTTTTTTATGCATGAGCAGCGTTTTGCATCGACGGGTATGACTTGCGCACGGTCAACTCGTGCGGCCCGGCAGGTGCATCGACCAATGCCATCAACTGACTGATCGACTGCTTTGAGGGCAGTGCCAAATGGCTGACTTGCACATTCTCCTGGGCGAAGCCCGAAGCCGACTGCAACGGCGCCGTGCCTTCGTTGTAGATCAACGCCTGACGAACCTGCGGGTTATCGAGGAAAAAACCCAGCAGATCCAGTGAGCCTGCAGCGAGTTCGGCGTTGATGACCACCACATCGAAGGGCTCGCAACCGTAGTCCACCAGAGTCAGCAGCTCGGTAAGGTTCTGCACCGGAGCAATGCGGTAATAATTGAGGCCATTGAACAGGCGCTCGATTTTCATCCGGTGAAAATGCTGAGGGTCTGCGATCAGTATGCGCAGGGCTTTATTGATCATGATCGATCTCCCGGGGTCACGGTTTCTGGGTGCGGCAAGACTACGCAAGCTGCGTGGCGGGTTCTGTAGGAATAATCCGAAAAAAAAGGTTACTCATCCGAGTCCTGCCCATCACTGTGCTGTTGTAACCAATGCAACAGTTCAGCCCCGGGCATCGGCCGCGCGTACCAGTAGCCCTGCCCTTGAGAACACCCCAAGTCCAGCAGTTCACGCCGCTGTGCATCGGTTTCGATCCCTTCGATCACAACGCTCATGCCGAGGGTTTCACCTAACGCCAGCGTGCTGCTGATCGCCGCCCGGCATCGCGGTTCGTGCTCAAGATTGCGGATGAATTCGGCATCGAGCTTGATCTCGTTGAACGGCAACTGGCACAAGCGCTGCAATGATGAGAAGCCGGCGCCGAAGTCATCTATCGACAGGCGACAGCCCATCATCCTCAGGCGGACCAGACTTTCCAGGCTGGTAGCCGGCGCTTCGAGCAGGCCGCTTTCGGTCAGTTCGAAAGTCAGACCGGCACCGCATGCGCCATGCTGCACCAGAAGGTCTTTCAACGTGGCGGTGAGCTGAGCGTTGGCCAACTGCACAGCTTGAAGATTGAATGCGAGATTCAGGGTAACTCCCTGCGCGCGCGCACTTCGTTGTACAACCAGTGCCTGCTCGATCTGCGCAAACAGTAGCTCGTCGAGCAACCCGCAACGCTCCAGCACAGGCATGAACAGCGCGGGTGAAAGGATGCCCTGAGTCGGGTGGAGCCAGCGGCACAGGACCTCAACGCCACAGACCTCACCGGTCTGCAGGTTGAATTTGGGTTGATACCAGGCCTGCAACTGCTGCTGCGCCAACGCCTGACGAACCTCCGCCTCACTGGCCAGCGTCACGGCAGCGCCCGTGGGTTGTGTCTGAGTCGGTCTGTCGAGGAATTTGCCCAGCAGATTCGCCAGCACTTGCACATGCAAAGGCTTGCCTACATCGCCAAGCAGTTCCAGGCCAAGCAACGCCACCATTTGATGCACCGCACGACGCAGGTCGGCCGACAGTGAACTGCTGATGATCACCGACTTGACCTGACCCGAGGTCCCTACCCTTTGCAAAAACTCCAGTCCGTCCATGCCCTCCATCTGCAAATCGCACAGGGCCACATCGACGGTACCGATGAGGTCGAGCAGGGCCAGCGCCTGAGCACCGTCACTGGCTTCGAAGACCTCACGACAGCCCAAGCCGCGCAACATGTTGACCGCGACAGAACGCTGGAAAGGATGGTCTTCCAGAACTAGAACCCGCAGAGGCAAATCGGACATGGGCATGGACTCGCTGTTTGAGTGGCCTGAGCCAGTCTGGGCCATCGGCTGGCGCGACTCTTCAGGAAACGTCTCGAAAACCCTGGGAATTCTCCTAAACATCAAGTTGCTCCAACAGTGGCCCGAGGGTGCATCGGTCCGGCGTACGCACCAGATTCAGTTGGCGTCGAAGATTGGCGTAGATCAACTCAGCCCGGGGCCGACCGCGGCGCCCGTCGTAAATCACCGCGTGACGGATCTGTGAATTGCTCTGGAAAAAACGCACCGGATCGACGCCGACGGCAGCGAGCAGTTCGCCATTGATCAGCAGCAGATCAAACTGCTCGAAGGGCTCGCAGGAGTAATGGGTCAGCCCCAACAGCTCGCGAAACGAATGCACCGACGAGAGTGCGCGGTAGCCCAGCGCATTGAGACATTTGCCCACTCTGGATTGCAGCATGGGCTGCTCTTCAACAATCAGGATTCGCCAACATTTGTAGGTCATTGAATTCGGCAGTCATAGGAAAATTTACTGCTCGTAGCGCGTCGTAGCGCGAGCAGCTCCACACTAAGCAAAAGTCCACGACAGACATGTAGGACAAATCTGAAAGTTCGACTGAATGCTCTGAAAAACTCACAAGAAACAAGCCATGCCGGAAGGACCGACATGGCTTGCGCGACTTACCAGAGATAGCGATAACCCAGGCTCACACCAAACGGTTGCTCGATGCCGTTGCCTTTGGCGTATTCGGCATCCAGGGAGATTTTGCTCTTCTCGCTGACCTGCAATACACCGCCGAAACCGAGTTCGACGCGATTACCCGGCAGCTCGGCGTCGAACTTGTTGCCATTGACGCGGACCTTGCTGCTGCCCTTGTGCTCGGTCACGTACGACGCTTTGACATACGGCTGGGCTTTCATGCCATTGCTCAATTCCAGGCTGCGCCCGAACAGCGAACCGACGCGGCTCTGCAACGAGTCAAGATCATCGGATTTGACCCGCAGGCCGTTGCTGGCGGTATAACTCGCGCCTTGGGTCCGGGTTGCCGTCAGTTCCACTTGTGGCTCGACGAACCAGCCCTCTTTCAGATCGATGCGCTTGCCGATTTCGATGTCGGCCCCGATACCATTGGTGCTGTAGGAACCTTTCACGGCCTGACCGAGATTGGTCGGGGTCTTGATCTCGTTGTCAAAACGGCTGTACTTCAAAACGCTGTCGACGTACACGCCGTTGTCGCTCAGCCAAGTGGCATAGAGGCCAAACATGCGGCTTTCGATATTGCCGGTAGCGCCCTCACCGAAATCCAGATCCGAACGCGCGGTGCCGAGCATGCCGCCGACGTAGACCTTGCCGCTGTCCACTGCGAACGCCTTGTCGGCACCGATTTCCAGGCCGGTGACATCTTGCGTGTAGGCACGACTGGAGTGCTCGCTGATATCGAATCGCTTGCCGATGGCGCGAGTCCAGACGCCGCCGTCATCCTTGCCCATGCGCAGTTCGCCAAGACGCTTGACCAGCGCGTTCATCTGCGCGCTCCACAGACTGGCGCCAGCGGTATGGGCGGCGATGGCCGCGTTGGCGCCCTTGGACAAATGCTCAGGTAACGGGTCGATTGGCCGTGGTGGCGCGACCGGGTCCACCGGATTGACGGGGGTGACGGGATCAACCGGCGTCACCGGGTCGACCGGTGTCACCGGTGTCACCGGTGTCACCGGTGTCACCGGTGTCACCGGATCCACCGGAACGTTCCCCGCGCTGGCCAATACCCAGTCATCGCCCTGCTGCTGCAAGTTGTAACGGAAAGCCCCGGCATCAACGTGCCCGCCATAGAGGCCGAATTTCGCATTGCCACCGTTGGTGTCGACCAGTAGCAAGCGGCCGTCCGACGACGTTGGCTCATGCCCTGAATCGCCAACAATCAGCGTGTGATCGCCGCTGGCCTGGCCAACGCCCTGCACCACCAGCAAATCGTTCTGCTGATTGGCGATGTCGCTGTTCATCAACACACTGCCACTGCCGGACAGAGCACCGACCGTGAAGGTCTTGAAAGTGCCATCGCTGCTCGGGGCGAAGGCCAGGCGACCACCGTTGAGGGTCAGTGAGTCTACGGTCTTCACCGCGTTTTCCATAATGTTGACGGTACCGCCCGTTTCGGCGACCAACCCGTTGGCCTGAGCGTCGGCATAAAGATTGACCTGCCCGCCATTGCTGACCGTGCTGTTGTTGGCCGTGCCGCGCCCATAGACGTTTTGCACACCACCGTCGATGAGCGTATCAGTGGCGATCGCGCCGCCGAACGTGGTGGTCGTCAAACGCTGCTCACCGCCACTGAGAACCCGAGTGCCCTGGGATGTGCCCAGATCCGTGAGAATCTGCACCCCACCCTCATTGACCTGGGTATCCACCGCCGTTGCGGTTAGCTGAACAGTCTGGACCCCGCCCTGATTGATCACCGTACGATTGGCGACACTGTTGAGGGTCTGTACGGTTTGCGATCCGCCATTGAGCACGGTGTCGTTGGCAATTCCGGAGGTCGAGACCAACTGCGACCCCGTGGCGCCCACCACCGTGCGGTTGGAAACGCCGCTCTGCACCCGTTGACTACCGAGTACCGTCGCGTCATTCGACACGCCATCGCGGAACACCGCCTGGGTGCCCGTCAACTCAATCAAGGTGTTGTTGGCGGTGCCGTTATCGCCAACGTTTTGCTGGCCACCGATAACGGTTTCACCATCGACCACAGCGCCATTGTTGACGGTTGCAGTGAAGGCTTGCGCGTGCACCGGCATCAACATGACGACGGCCAGAGCCAGGGGTGACAGGGTCAGTGCAGGACAGGTTTTTGCCGGGACAGTTTTCATGCTTCGTACCTCAGTGATGAGGTAGCGAATTTAGAGATTGGGGGAGAAAAAAAGAGCAGGAAATTTCCCTTTGTTTGTAGGAAATTTCCTGCCCTCGTCAAACTTGAATAGCCGCTCAGCCATTACAGGCGAACGACTGGCAGCCCTCGAAATCAGTTACGCGCGTCCACGGCTGCGGCGCCGTTCGACACAATCACTTCGACCCGACGGTTCTGCTGCCGACCGGCCGCATTACCGTTATCGGCAACCGCATACTCCTCGCCGTAACCCTGGGTCAGAATGCGCTGGGGATCGACACCCAGCTTCGTCAGCGCCCGAGCCACCGAGGCGGCGCGACGCTCGGACAGCCGCTGGTTGGTCCCTTCGCTGCCGATATCATCGGTGAACCCCTCAACCCGCACCTTGCGCTCCGGGTTGTCGTTGAGGAAGTCGGCCAGTTGCTGAAACTGCCGCTGGCTGCCGTATTTCAGGTCAGCCTTGCCGGTGTCGAACAACACGTCACCAAAGGTCACGACCTGACCACGATCGGTCTGTTTTGCCTTCATCGCTTGCAACGCTTTCAACTGCTGGGTGCGCACATCAAGTTGCACCTGCGTGCGCTCGGCATCGATTTTTTTCAGCCCGGCTTCCGCCTGACGACCGGCAATGGTTTGCTCGGCCAGGGCAATTTTCTGGCTGGCCAGATACGCCAGTTGGTCGACCTGCGGTGCCTTGCGATCCTTCTGCGAGGCCTGATCGGCCGCGTTCAGCGCCGTGAAGGCAGATCTGGTTTCAATGGCCGCAAGGGTGTTGGACTCAGGCTTGCTTTGCAGCGCGCTGAACTGCTCGCGGGCTTGCAGCAGTTGCGGATTTTCCGGCGGTGTGGCGCAGCCGGCGAGCATGACCGCGAACAATGAAGCGACAGGCAACAGTTTGAAGTTTGGCATGGGCGTGTCCTTATTGAGCGCTGGCGGGCGGGTTGAATCCGGTGACCGGGTCTTGCAGCATTTCCTGCTTGAGCACCTGAATGCCGGTGCGCGCGTCGGTCAATTGCTTCTGCCATTTCACCGCGCGGGATTTACGTTCGGCGAGGTTGGCATCGGCTTCGATCTGCTCGGCCAGCAACTTGGCTTGCGGGTACTGTTTCTCACCCAGGGCGCGTTCCATCTGGAACATCTTGTCCTGCGCCGCCTTCATTTCCAGCGGGGCATATTGCGTCGCTTCTGCCGAGACCGCACGGTTGACCGCATCCTTGGCCAGCGTGATCTGCTGCTCAGGAATCGGCGCACTGGCACAGGCGCTCAAGGCGGCCGCGATGGCCAGTCCACTGACGGCCAGGCGTACACGGGAAGACATACGGGGAAGGGTCATCAACAGCTCCAAACGTTAACTAGTGAAGTGGGCTCGGTTTCTCACCGAGACCACTGCACGTTAGCGACAGAGGTAAATGACGAATGTAGGAAAATTCGCAAGAGTGGACTGAAAGCGCAAATAACCGGTTACGCCAGATGCGCGTCCAGTTGCCCGGACAAATGCTCCATCGCCTGCTGAAGGGTGTCTACCGCCTCAGTCAACACGAGGGTGTCCAGCCCGGCACTGGCAAGTTCCAGCGCCTCGCAGGCCTGAATCAGCGATTGCGCCTTGATGATCCGCGCACCGCCCTTGACCCGGTGCGCGAGGTCGGCGAGACCCGGCATGTCGTGCTGAGTGAACAGGCGCATCAGTTTGGCCATGTCCTGGGCATTGCTGGTGGCCAGATCGCTCAACAGACTTTTGATCGAGTCTTTGTCGCCGCGCGTCAATTGTTCGAGGCTGGCCAGATCGATATCCTCGGCCGCACGCTCGGCGAGCGGCTCCGGTGCACTTGCACGTGCCTGCGGAACGATGGCAACCAGGCGCAAATTCAGATCCTTGAGGCTGATCGGTTTGAACAGACAATCGTCCATGCCGGCCTCGGCGCAGCGATCCTTTTCCTCGGCCAGCGCATTGGCCGTGAAGCCGAGCACCAGACTGCGCGGCAGGCCTCGCGCGGCTTCTTCATCACGGATCGCCCGGGCCAGTTCATAGCCGTTCATGATCGGCATGTTGCAATCGGTGATGACCACGTCAAACACCTGATTGCGCCATGCGCGCAAACCGTGGGCGCCATCCTCAGCGTCCGTTACCCGATGGCCCAGATAGTTCAACTGCTGGGCCAGCAACAAACGGTTGGCCGGGTAGTCGTCGATCACCAGAATATTCAGGCTGTGCTGGCTGCGCACCGGTTCGGTCTCCTCGACCGGCAGGGCAACGAGCGGCTCGAGGGTTGGCAGACTCAAGCGCACTTCAATTTGCGTGCCCTGCCCCAACTCACTGGACAACGTCAGGCTGCCGCCCATCATTTCGCACAACGTGCGACTGATCACCAGCCCCAGGCCCGAACCACTGCGAGCCGACTGGCCATGGTTGCCCGCCTGGGAGAACGGACTGAACAACTGCGCCTGATCATCAGGGGAGATCCCGCGACCGCTGTCCTTGACCCGCAGACACAGGCTCAGGCGCTCGTCGTTTATAGCGTCGACCTGGACGCTCAAATGAACCTGCCCGGCATCCGTGAACTTGATCGCGTTGCTCAGCAGATTCGACAGCACCTGCTTGAAGCGCAGCGGATCGATCAGCACGTCGACATTGCACAGGGCATCCAGATCGAGTTGCAGACGCAGTTGCTTCTGCCGCGCCAGACCTTCAAAAATACGCGCAACCGATTCCACCAGTTCGCGCAGGTTGGCGCGCTCCGGGGCCAGCGACAGGCGGCCGGACTCGATGCGCGCAATGTCGAGAATGTCGCCGATCAGATCCAGCAGGCCCCGCGCTGCGCCCGAGGCCACCTCGACGGCGAAGCGATCGAGCACGCCTTGATCGGCTTTTTTCAGGGCCAGTTCGAGCATGCCGATGATAGCGTTCATCGGCGTGCGGATTTCGTGGCTCATGGACGCCAGAAAGGTGGTTTTGGCCCGGTTGGCGTCATCGGCGACGTCTTTGGCGATTTGCAGTTCCTGCAGCAGATGCTGGCGCTCGCTGACATCGATCCAGCCGGCGATCATGCCGGCGACTGTACCGTCGCTGTCGCGGTACGGCAGCATCCAGTGGTAAATCGTCAGCGCGCGACCGTCCGCCAGATTAAGGCTGCGGTCCTGGATGCTCGGCAAGCCGTCAGCCATCACTTGCAGGTAATCATCGTGGAAAGTCTGCGCCTGCTGTCGGTCGCTGAGCACGCCGTCCGTCACCCGCTGGCCGATCACCGCTTCGCGCTCGGTGCCAAACACTTGCAGGTAACCGCTGTTGCAGATCACCAGACGGCCTTCGCGATCGCGCACGTAGATCGGATGCGGCGTACCGTCGATCAGCACGCGCATGAATTCCATCTGATCGTTCAGCGCGATTTCCGCCTGCCGGCGCTTGCGCATCAGCAGACGCAGATAGGCAATCCAGCCCAGCGCCACCAGCAGCAACACGCCGGCGATCACGAAGCCCTGAATGATCATCGCGCGATTGCGCAGCCAGTAACTGTCGTCCACCACAACTTCGCTGCGCCAGCGGTTGGTCAACTCGTCCATTTCTTCCGGACTGATGCTCAACAGTGCCTTGTCGAGGATCGAGTACAACTCCAGCGCACCGCGATTGGTCGCCAGTGCGATGCGTGCAGGCTGAGTGCCGACCGTACTGGTGACCTGCAATGTGTCGCGGTACTGGCGCGAGATCAAATAGCGCGCGCTGACCAGCGAATTGATCGCGCCGTCGGCCTTGCCCAGCGCGACCATCTCCATGGCCTCGGCGGCGTTGCCTGCCGGTACCAGTTGTACCTTGGGGTATTGCTCGATGAGGTACTCGCGCAGAATGTTGCCGCTGATCAGCGCCAGGCGCTTGCCCGCCATCTGATCCAGCGTCATCGGTTCGCCGCCACGGCGAGTGACCAGCACGAACGGGTTGATCAGGTACGGCCGGGTAAAGCGCAACTCACCTTCGCGCTCGGTGCTCGGCGTGAACGCCGCCAGCAAGTCGGCCTTGCCGCTGGTCACCTCACCGATCAGGTCGCCCACCGACTCAACACGCTGTATATCGAATTGCAGCCCCGTGCGCAGGCTGATCTTGGCCAGCACATCAGCACTGATGCCGCGAAACTTTCCGGCTTCATCGACAAAGGTCAATGGCAGAAAATTTTCGTTGATCGCCACTTTGATGCGCGGATGGTGCTCCAGCCAGCGCTGTTCCTTGACGCTGAAGTGCAGCCGGTGCTGCCCGGGAATGGCCACGCCACCGACACTCCAGCGGCGCCGGATGCTCATGCGTTCTTCAGCCGGAATGACCTCCAGCGCCGCATCCACGATGCGCAACAAGCGCTCGTTTTCCCGGGTCACGGCAAAACTGAAGGGCTGGGTTTCCATGCGCGAAAAGTCGCTGAGCTGGACGTTGTTGAGGTAATTCTTCTTGATCAGGTAATTGGAGCTGAGCAAGTCCCCCAGATAGACGTCAGCCTGACCGAACGCCACGGCACCGATGGCCGTCAGCGTCGAGGGATACAACTGCACCTTCGCGTCGGGGTAAAACGCCTTGACCGTGTCCGGCGGCAGGTAGTGATAGAGCATCGCCACCCGTTTGCCCGCCAGGTCTTCCGGCAGGTCGTAGCTCTCCTCAACGCGCGTCACCAGCGTGGGATTATCGTCGGCGTATGGCGCAGAGAGCGCCAATTCCGGATCGGCGGCTTCAAAGCCGTTGGCGGTGCCGATCATATCAATCTGGCCACTCTTCAGCGCAGCCAGCAGATCACCACGCGAGGCGTAGCGCCGCACCTCGACGTCGACGTGCAGCAATTGCTCGATCAACTGGGCGTAATCAGCCGTCAGGCCTTCGTAGTCATTGCCGTTGCCGGTAATCGCGAACGGCGAATAATCGGGGCTGCTGTCACCGAGCAACAAGCGCCCCTTGCGGCGCAACCAGCTCCAGTCCGGTTCATCCAGCGACACCGCGTATTCGGTGACGTCCGAGCGACCGAGCAACTGCAACGTGTCGGGTGGCGCAGCCGCCATAAGCGGCGACAACGCCATCGAGCCGAACAACAGCAGACCGGCCAGGCATTTTCTGACGAAAATAATCATCTAGAGCAGGTTGTTGCGCTTGGCAAAATCAGCGAGGTACACCACCGACTTGACGTTGAGTTTTTCGATCAGCCGCGTCTTGTAGGTGCTCACGGTTTTGTTGCTCAACAGCATGGCTTCGCCGATTTCCTTGTTGCTCAAACCCTTGGCCAATTGCTGCAGGATGGTCAACTCACGATCAGACAGGCTTTGGATCAGTTCCAGATCGGTGGCCTGGGCATCGCTGCGACGCACCGAACTGCTGGCCAGATTCGGGAAGAAGGTATAGCCGTCCATCACCACCTTGATGGCTTTGATCAGCTCGTCGAGGTCGTTGGTTTTCGACATGTATCCGGCTGCGCCTGCCTTCATGCAGCGCATGGAATAGAACTGCGCCGACTGCGACGTCAGCACGAGGATCTTGCAGGACAGGTTCAGCGCGCGGATACGCGAGATCACCTCCAGGCCGTCGAGCTTGGGCATGGCGATGTCCAGAATGATCAGGTCAGGGGCGTGCTCGCGGGCCTGTTGCACAGCATCGGCGCCATTGTCCGCCTCGGCGACGACTTCGAAATGTTCCTGTTTCAACAGCATCTTGACCGCAGAGCGTATGAACGGGTGATCGTCCACGATGATCGCTTTAAGCATAAAAACCCCTGTAAGACGTTGATCAACTACTTGGCAACGCCACAAACAACAATGGGACAGCAGTCCAGATGATCCACGTGCCGAACATACACGAGCACCATCGGAGTGTAGGAAAATTCTTGAAAAATTCCGCACAACGTCACGCAACGATCAGCGCTCGCCCTCAGGCTTCTCCAGCCATTGCAGCAGGTCGTGGCCGTTCATGGGCCGGGCCAGGTAATAGCCCTGCCCTCTTTCGCATTCCAGTTCACGCAAATGCTCAAGCACCCTTGGACTGCTGATGCCTTCGATCACCAGCTCCATTCCCAACGAGCGGGCCAGTACCCGCGTGCTGGCAACCATCGCTCGGTTGCGTTGACGATCGAGGTGCTGAACAAAGCGCCCATCGAGTTTTATCTGGGTGAACGGCAACTGGCACATCAGCTTCAACGAGGAAAACCCCACACCGAAGTCGTCGACCGCCAATCCGCAGCCAAGCAGGCGCAAACGCAGCAGGTTCTCCTGAGTTCCGGGCGGACAATCGAGCAAACCGTTTTCCGCCAGTTCGAGCATCAGCACCGATCCGTTGAACCCGTGCCGCTCCAGCGCCCGCTTGATGTGTTCAACCAGTGCGCTGTGGGTCAGTTGCGAAGCATGCAGGTTGAACGCCAACTGCAAGGCCACGCCGCGATGACGCAAAATGCCCAGCAGGTTCAGACCCTGTTCGAGCAACTGTTTGAACATCTGGTCGGTCAAGTCATACGCCAGCACGGCGGAGAGAAAGTCGCATGGCAACAGCGTCCCGCGCGCGGGATGCTGCCAACGCACCAGCGCTTCCACGCCGATCACCGCACCGCTGTGCAATTGAAACTGCGGCTGGAACCACGCCCGAAACTCACCCAGCGCCAGCCCGCGGCGCACTTCATCTTCGTGGGGCAACTCTTTGCTCGGTGGCGCCAGTACCGGCGGGATTCGCCCGTGTTTATAGCGATACAACAAGCGGTTCAACGCACGCAGTTGCACCGGCCGGCTGAGCACCCCGAGCAATTGCAGACCGGCCAGCGAGGCCATTTGCCCCAAGGTGCGCGCCAGTTCCGGCGGGAGTTCGCTGCACAGCAACACGGCGCGGACCATGCCGCTGTGGCTGGCCACACGCAGGAATTCCAGGCAATCGAGACCCCGGTCAGTGAGATCACAGATGACGATATCGACCCCGCCCTGCAGGTGCATCTGCACCATGGCCTGCTCGGCATCCGGCGCTATCAGCACCTCACGCACGCTCAGCTGTTGCAACATCCTGACCAGCACGTTGCGGGCAAACTCATGATTTTCCAGCACCAGAATACGTGGGGAGGTCATCTTCCTTTAATCACTCAATTGACCCGGGAGACGGGATAGTGGCCTGCGCCAGCAGGGTTGAACGCAGGACTTATCCTGCGCCCGTGTAGGAAATTTCCCAGAGGCTGCTGCGTCATCAGTAGTAAACGATCTGTACCACCATGATCGCTTCGAACGGTCCGACCTCGGGATCGCCCAGCGCCACCACCGACGCACTGAACGGCACATCGATATGGCTGACGTCTGCCGGAAAGTTCGCCAAAGGGAACGGCTCGTTGACCTGCACCAGATTGTTGTGGGCATCACGCACCTGAATGCCGAACTGGCTGCCCGCCGTCGGCAGAATGTTGTAAAGCCCCTGCTGGTTGGCGGTGACAAACGTCGCACCGATGTTGATCGCACTGCTGCACTTCTTTTCCAGCGCGAGGCTGAAGGGCCGGGTCGGATTGGGCGGCGAGAACCCGGTGGTGGTTTTCTGAATCACGCCAAAATCGACGATGCCCGGCTCCGGTGTCACCGTGACATCGACCGTGCACGCCGTGCCGACAATGTTCTGCAACCCCGACAGTTGAAAGCGAAAGTTGCCGAACGGGTTGTTCGGCCCGCCATTCAAGCCATAGAGGCCGTCGAACTGAAAGACGTCGTAGGTGTCTTGCGAGGGGCGCTGCAATGGCAACAGCCCACGCTTGCGGATCACCACCTGAAAGGCAATGCTTGGCGTCACCCGCGAGCAGGCAAGCATGTCGGCGGCGCTGGTTGCGTCCGGGCAACCACGGGAAATGAAGCCGCTGTTCACGCCTTGGGTCGGGTTGGAACTCCAGTCGCCGTCCCAGGCTGTCACGCCGCGATAGACCAGGCCGAATTCGATGCCCCACGGCGTGGCGTTGAGACCGGCCGGGTTGCCGTAGAAATAGATCGGATCGTCCTCTCTAAAGTGGATATCGAAGACTTTCCAGCAATCGGCCGGCACCACATGAGTTTTCGAGCGCCAGATGATCGTGCCGTCCGGTACCGTGTCCGGCACCGACACCGGGCCGATGTATTCGCTCAGACTGCTGCTCCCGTCCAGGGCCTTACAGACCATCGCCGAAGCGAATTGGGAAACCATCATCAGCAGCGCGGCAACCGTCAGCCGGGTCAGCGCCGTGCGCAGCCTCACGGTTTCACACCCTTGCAGACGTTCGCCACGCAGTTGAACAACGTGTCGGACTGGCCACCGAAGTCATTCATGTTCGACACCCGCAAGGTGTTGAACGAAGTGTTGCTGAGGGCAAACCGCGCGTTGCCACGTGGCGCGATCATTACAGTGTCGATCGGCATTCTGGTTTTTTCCGGACCGGCCAGCAGACCCACCACGGTGATGTGAAACGGCGTCGGGTTATCGACGATCAGCTGTTTTGCCGCCGGATCGATTTTCAGATTCAGACCCAGCGCGAGGTCTTCGCCGCGTTCGCGTTTCACCGCCGCCGGGCGATAGAACAACTTGATCTTCGACTGCAAGGCAATCTGCATCGAGTTGACCGCCTGGCTCTTCGGTGGAATCTCGCGAATGTTCAGATAGAACACCGACTCGCGATCCGCAGGCAGCGCCAGTTCAGGCAGTTTGACGATACGCAGCACGCTGCTTTCGTTTGGTTCGATACGCTGCAGCGGTGGCAAGACCATGAACGGCGACGTGACTTTCTGGCCGCTCTCGTTCTCGATCCACGACTGCACAATGAACGGCAATTGCGGGTTCTTGTTGCTGACCGTGACACTGACGGACGGCGCACTTTCTTCGAATACCAGACGGGTGCGATCAGGCACCACGGCGGCGCTGGCCAGCAGCGGCAGACACAGGCCGACGGCCAGCCACAGACGATGAGCGGTTAACACAGTAAAACGAGACATGGTGACTCCGGATTCATTGGAAGACGCGGTTACAGACACTGAGCAGGCTTGGCGACATTGGTCACCACGTCTTCCTCAGGGAGTTTGGCCAGACTGCATTGGCCGGCGTCATCCCAACGCGCTACCAGTTCAGCCCCTGCCTTGATGCCCAACAGATAAGTGACGCCCGCCTCGCCGACGATGCCCACTTCCTTGTTGGTGTTCTTGTCTTGCACCGATGCGCCGAACGGCACCGGTTTACCGTCGGTGCGCGTCAACACGACAAACGCGTTATGGCCCTGACCGGTGGAAAAATTCACGTAGCCGATAGCGCCCTCGGTCAGCGCCAGACGCTGGATCGGGTTGGAGACTTCGGTGTTGAGCGGCAGCTTCTCGACATTGACCCGCGCCTCATAAGCCTGAAACGACGGCAAGCCATCCATCACCGCATAGCCGTCGCGGTTGGTGCGGGTCTGGCCGGTGAAGGCGACGTCCGGCACGCCGTCGGTGGACACCAGCAAGCGGGTATCGCCGTTGGTGCCGTTGCCATGCGCCGAGACGCCGTAACGGGTGGCGACCAGCGAGCTGTCGAGTTCGCCGGTCAGCGAGCGGTAGGTGCTGCCATCGGTGGAGGCCGAGGCATTGGCGCGGTAACTCGACGCACGTTTGCCGACATAGGCGTTGACGTAACGGTTGTCGCCGACGCCGCCATACACCTGATAATTCACGCCTTCGCCGTCGTCATGGCTATATCCGACACTGGCTGACGAATTGCCCGCCCCCGAACGCTGCAGGTTGCTCGACAGCATCGAGTTGCCGCCCAGTGGCACTGTCACGCCGAGATAGATCTGCGAGTCGTTCTGCCGACTGTTCCGGGTCTGGTAGGCCGAGACGTTGACGTTGATGTTCTTGACGTTGCCGAGGGAAAAACTGCGCGCCACGGTCAGCCCAAAGCGATCGGCGGCGGGCGCATCCCAATAGGTCGAGTGGTCGTAGGAAAAACTCGTCGACAACCAGGAAAAATGCTTGGCCACGGTCACCGAATAACGCTGTTTGCCCGAGTTCAGCGCATAGGAATCAGCATCGCCGACAAACTGCGAAAAGTTGGTGAAGGTCTTGTCGGAAAAGCGATAGCCCAAAAAGCGCAGGTCGGTGCCGATGGCATCGAAACGCTTGGAATAGTTGATCCGGTAAGAGTTGCCAACCACGGTTTCGCCGCTCCAGCGCAGCTTGGCCCGGGAGGTGGTGACGTCCCCCGACACCGCGCCGAAGACGCCGAGATCCTTACCGATACCGATCGCGTTGGACTGGTAGCCCGCAGCGCCGAGCAGGCCGCCGTACACCGTCCAGTCTTTCGCCAGACCGTAGGCCGCCTCCGTCGCCACGAATTCGGGCTCAGTGCCGCCGTTGCCGGTCAGGCGCGGCTGACCGGCGGACACCTTGTAGCGCAACTCACCTTCCCGGGACAGAAACGGCACGGCGGCGGTGGCCACGGTGAACGTCTGCTCGGTGCCGTCCTCTTCGCGCACGGTCACGTCCAGGGTGCCTTGCACGCTGCTGTTGAGATCCTGAATGCTGAAGGCGCCCGGCGTTACCGTGGTCGAGTACAACACCCGGCCCTGCTGCGACACGGTAACGGTCGCGTTGGTGCGCGCCACGCCACTGATCAACGGTGCATAACCGCGCAGGTTCGGCGGCAACATGCGGTCGTCGCTGCTCAGGGTCGCACCGCGTAAAGCGAAGGTATCGAACACGTCGGAGTTCAGATAATCCTCGCCGACCGACAGTTTCGAACGAATCGAGGGCAACGCCCGGTAGGCGTACAAACGGTTCAACTGGAACGCTTCGCCGTGGGGATCATTGCTCTGGCTACCGGACTCTTGGCGCGCCTGATAATCGGCGCGAATGCGCCAGGCATCGAGGTTGATCCCGGCCGTGCCGTAACTCTGTAATGAACGCGAATCGCCGGACGGCGTATTGGTTTCGCGGCTATTGGCGATCACTCGGTAATCGAGCAGTGCGCCGTTGAGCCCGTCGCTCCAGGCGGCGGGCGGAATGTAGTTGGGGTCGTCGTATTCGAAGGTGGCCTGCGGCAGACTGATCGACAGCCGCCCCAGGTTTTTCATGTACTTGATCGAAGCATTTTCAATGCCGCGCAGATCCACGCATTGACCGTCAGCCAGACGCGGCAGGTTTTCCAGCAAAGCAGGCTTGAGACCAAAAGTCGCCACCAGATCTGCGGGCAGACAGGCGTAACTTTCATCCGGTTTATCACCGGCCTTGAACTCGATCGAGCGCGAGCCGAAGTAACGCTGGTTAACGGTAATGTCCAGCAGGTAACGGCCAGGCACGGTGTATTGGGCATGGGCAAACTGTCCGAGACTGATATCGTCGCTTTTATCGATATTCAGGAACTCCGAATTAAACTCCACGGCGTTTGAATAACGCGCACAGGAGATCAACACGCAAGACACGAAAAGTTTTCGGCCGTACACGGTAAATAGCCTTTCTCAGAACTTTGACGGAAAAGAAAAAAGGGGCTTTCACCCCTTTTTCTTACAACTTGCGATACCGCGGTATCAGTTGTAGGCCACGGTGAAGTTGGCAACGCTGTCTGCTTCACCGGTGGTGACGGTTGCAGCGGTGGCTTCATACATGGCGGCGAAGGTCACGGTGTTGTTGCCGTTTTGCAGCACAACCGGAGCGACCTGCTCGGTACCGTTGTCGAGCATTTCGCCAGCGCTGGCCTGCAGACGGATGCCGACGTTCTGCGCCAGACCGGTGGTGGCGAACAGGCCTGGAACCGCTGGATCCTGCACACCGCTGAAGGTGAAGCGCGCGTTCTTCTGGGTTGTGGTGTCGCAGTCGGTCAGGATGATGTCGAACTTGACCGGGGTCGAACGGCTGCCGATGGCGGTGAATTGATTCGATGGCACCTGACCCAGGGAAACGGTCTGGTCCAGGGAGCTGGCGTCGATACCGCAGGCGCCGGATACGATTTCACCAATGAAACGCACGGTGCCAGGGTTGCCGGAGGCCGGCGTCGCAGCGTTGGCGAAAGAAGCAAGACCCATGACAACGGTAGCGGCGGTAACAGCGACGAACTTTTTCATTATTCACATCTCTTGGGATAGTTATTTATTCGGCCCAGCGGCCTGGCTTTCCCAATCACTCATCAGCGGCAACAGGTTTATTCGCAGCAGCGAACAAACTTCCTCACGAACTTTGCAACCGATGGTCCCCCCCATATATCCGGCCTTTCCTTGCCGAACTTTCCAGGTATCCGTTGCACAGCCGTAAATCCGTAACAAGTCATCAGAACGCCGGGCATCTCTGCTCCGGAACAAATAGTGATCGAGACCCAAGGGTGAAAATGTAAGTTCTTTCTTGCCGCCTTGTAGGACAATTCTCAGCAACCGAGAAATATCATTCCGTGGTACTCGGACTCCAGAACGCCTGCACTACCAGCGCCGACGTGGAAATTCGCGCCACCAGTGCGTCGAGTTCATCACCATCGACCGACGTCGTCGCCAGCGTCGCTTCAATCTCGATTTCATCGGCGCCAAACGCATGCACATCAACATCACTGGCCGGGTAATTGCTGCGCTCAAGCTCGGCTTCGAGCAAGGCGAACACAGCGGTTTGCTGTGAGCGTCGGGCGATGACGTAGACGATGTTGGTGACTTCCGCCGAGACCACGTCCAGTGGCTGGCGGTTGATGTTGTTGACGATCGGCCGCAGCAAGGTGTTGGCGGCCAGAATGAATAGCGTGCCGAGTACGGCTTCGGCGAGCAGGTCGGCACCGGCACAGGCGCCGACAGCTGCGGAGGTCCACAGGGTCGCGGCGGTGTTGAGGCCGCGCACGTTGCCCTCTTCGCGCATGATCACCCCGGCGCCGAGAAAGCCGATGCCGGAGACCACGTAAGCGACCACACGCACCGCGCCTTCGGCACCCGCGAGACGGTTGGCCATGTCGACAAAAATCGCCGCGCCGACGGCGACCAGTACGTTGGTGCGCAGGCCGGCGGTGCGTTGCCGGTACTGGCGTTCGAAACCGATCAGGCCACCGAGAATGAACGCGGCGCTGAGGCTGACCAGGGTGTCGAGCAACGAATCGAGATTGAGGTTGTTGATGGCTTGCATAGTCGTCTCCTTGAAACACATAACCTTTGTAGGAGTGAGCGCCTGCTCGCGATAGCGGTGTGTCAGTCACTGCAATATTGACTGACAGATTGCTATCGCGAGCAGGCTCACTCCTACAGGGGCAGCATTACTGCCAGCCGAACCGGCGGATGTAGAACCCTTTCACCGCCTGGGTCAGCGCCATGTACGCCAGCAGAATCACCGGCAGGAACACGAAGTACAGCGACGGCAGCGCCTGCAATTTGAAGTAGTGCGCCAGCGGCCCCATCGGCAGGAAGATGCCGACCGCCATGATGATTCCGGTCATCACCAGCAGCGGCATCGCTGCACGGCTTTGCAGGAACGGAATTTTCGGCGTGCGGATCATGTGCACGATCAGCGTCTGGGTCAGCAACCCGACCACGAACCAGCCGGACTGAAACAGGGTCT
>Ga0247814_10000185_pt1 | contig 58182 bp, 58 predicted proteins | sample UWRJL179409R1_FD_179947 | JGI IMG/M metagenome (GOLD analysis project Ga0247814, IMG submission 179947) | Plant litter microbial communities from Arlington Agricultural Research Station in Wisconsin, United States - UWRJ-L179-409R-1 | ecosystem: Environmental > Terrestrial > Plant litter >... | reverse complement strand
GATTTGATGGAACTGCAAAAGAATAACCTACATAAGAACCCGTCATCGAAGTAATCATGGTGTTGATTCCAATTAAATCTCCACGAGTATTTACTAATGCACCACCACTGTTTCCTGGATTTACCGCAGCATCAGTCTGGATGAAAGATTGAATGCCATCAGTTCCTAAATTTCTGGCTTTTGCCGAAACAATTCCAGCTGTTACTGTAGAAGTCAGGTTGTATGGATTTCCTACTGCCAGAACCCATTCACCCACTTTTACATCATCAGAATTTCCAAAAGCACTATACGGTAATTTTTCATCAGCATCAATTTTTAAAAGAGCAATGTCCATTTTAGAATCCGTACCAATGAGTTTTGCTTTGTATGATTTTCCGTTGTTAAGTGTGATTTCAATTTCCGAAGCATCTCTGACTACGTGATTGTTGGTTACAATATAACCATCTTCAGAAATGATTACGCCTGAACCAGTACCTACTTGTTCCTGAGCTTGTCCGCCTTTGTATCCGTAGAAAAATTCAAGCATTGGGTTGCTCACTTTATGGTAAGAAACATTCTTTACGTGAACTACAGTGTGTATTGTTTTATCGGCCGCTTCTGTAAAATCGAGTATATCCGAAGATAAACCTACTCTTTTTGTATAATTTTCAGGAGCTGATGTCGTTATTGTTTTGTGGTTATTAGAAAAATAACCGTCGTTGTCAAATAATAATTTGTATGCCCCTAATGTTGTGGCTCCACTTAATAAAGACACTAAAAATAGATTAGAAAATCGTTTCATAATAGAGATCGTTTTGGTGTTATTTGTTAAGTAAAATTAAAGCGAAAATTGTATGTTAAAAAACACTTTAACGCTGTTTAACAATGATTAACATTTCATTAATAGTTCGTACTTTTGTAAAACAAAATTAGAAATAATGTTAATACAATTTTATAAATATCAAGGTACTGGAAATGATTTTGTGATGATTGATAATCGTTCAGAATTTTTTCCAAAAGAAGACATAAAACTGATTGAACGTTTATGTGATAGACGATTCGGAATTGGAGCCGATGGACTTATTTTGCTCGAAAATGATGCAACTACTGATTTCAAGATGGTATATTACAATTCAGATGGAAATCAAAGTACCATGTGTGGTAATGGCGGAAGATGTTTGGTGGCTTTTGCAAAGCAATTGGATGTAATAGGTGATACTACTTCTTTCAATGCAATTGACGGTTTACATCATGCCTCTGTGGATCAGGACGGAATTGTTTCTTTGCAAATGATTGATGTGGATGGAATAAAAAACACAAACGATTATAGTTTTTTAAATACAGGTTCGCCGCATCATGTGCAGTTGGTAGATGATTTAGAGAACTACAATGTAAAAGAAAATGGAGCTGCTATTCGTTATGGAGAATTGTATGGAAAAGCAGGCAGCAATATCAATTTTGTAAAAAAAATTGATGAGGCCACTTTCGCATTGCGTACTTACGAGCGTGGAGTAGAAGATGAAACTCTAGCTTGTGGAACTGGGGCAACAGCTGCTGCGATTGCGATGAATGCAATTGGTCAAACGGATTTAACAGCAATCAATATGAATGTTGAAGGAGGGAAATTATCTGTTTCTTTTGAAAAAGAAGGGAATAAATATGTGAATATTTTCCTGAATGGTCCTGCGAAATTTGTTTTTGAAGGAACAATCGAAATTTAAATTTTAGAAAATTACTCACTTCTCTATGATAACATTAAAAGGCGATTCTATTTATTTACGGGCTCTGGAGCCGAATGATTTAGAATTTATTTATGCTATAGAAAATGATCAAAGCATTTGGGAAGTGAGTAATACTCAAACTCCATACAGCCGATTTTTAGTTCGCCAATATCTTGAAAATGCCCATCAGGATATTTATGAGGCGAAACAATTGCGATTAGCCATTTGTCAGGATGAAGATTTTCCAGCCATAGGATTGATTGATTTGTTTGATTTTGATCCTAAAAACAATAGGGCAGGTGTGGGAATTCTAATTCAGGATAGCGCTCATAGAAACCAGAAGATTGGTTCAGAAGCGTTGGATTTGTTAATTCGTTATTCTTTTAGGCATTTAAATTTACATCAATTGTATGCAAATATTGGCACACAAAATGAACCAAGTAAAGCACTTTTTACTAAATTTGGCTTTGAATGTATAGGTGTAAAAAAAGATTGGAATCTTATCAATGGAGTATATCAAGACGAAGCCATCTATCAATTAATTAATCAACAATTTTAAATTTTTAGCTTTGAGCACAAAAAAAATTATTTCAATCGTTTCCATTGTGGTTATCTCCGGATTGATTATTTATGGTTTTGTTTTAATAGGACGAATCTTTTCAAGTAACACAAAATTCACTGAAAAAGAAATCTATGTTCATATTCCAACCGATGCTACTTACCAACAAGCACTTGACACATTAGCTCTTTACGTAGATAATTTAGATCGTTTTGAAATGGTGGCCAATAAAATGAGTTATCCTGAAAATGTAAAATCAGGACGTTTTTTATTGACTAAAGGAATGAATAGTTATGATTTAGTAAAAGCTATGCGCTACAATGTGCCTGTAAAATTAGCTTTCAACAATCAGGAGCGAATTGAAAATTTAGCAGGTCGTGTGGGGTCTCAAATTGAAGCTGATAGTTTGTCTTTGCTTAATTCATTTAAAGATTCGATCTTTTTAAAAGAAAATGATTTTACGGAAGACAATGTTTTATCGATGTTTATTGCCAATACTTATGAAGTATATTGGAATACTTCGGCAGAGAAGTTTAGAGATAAAATGATTAAGGAATACCGTAATTTTTGGAATGAAGAACGTGTTGCAAAAGCTAAAAAACAAGGATTGTCGCCTACAGAAGCTACAACCTTAGCTTCTATTGTACACAAAGAATCTGTTAAAAAAGACGAAAGACCTAGAATTGCTGGGGTTTATTTGAACAGATTGCGATTAGGAATGCAACTTCAGGCTGATCCTACAGTAATTTATGCTAAAAAGAAAAAAGATAATGATTTTAATCAGGTTATAAAACGTGTTTTTTATAATGATTTGTTTTTAACCTCTCCATACAATACTTATAAAGTAATTGGACTTCCTCCTGGACCTATTGCTATGCCAGATATTACAGCGCTTGAAGCTGTTTTAAATCCTGAAAAGAATAATTTTATTTATTTCTGTGCTAGTGTAGATCGTTTTGGTTACCATGAATTTGCAGCTACTTTGGAAGAACACAATGTTAATGCTAAAAAATATTCTAATTGGATCAATAGCCAGGGAGTTAAGAGATAGTTTTGAAGTGTAAGAATATTTTATTTTTCTTTTTTTTGCTTACAATTTCCAATTGTTTAGCTCAAAGTGGTGTAGAACGTTTTTTAAAACCTTCGGATACTTTAAATTCGAAAAGAACTAAGGCAGTTATTATTTCAGAAGTAGCGATTTCTACGGTAGCTTTAGTAGGTTTAAACCAATTATGGTATGCTGATTATCCAAGATCAAAGTTTCATTTCATTAATGATAACAACGACTGGTTGCAAATGGATAAAGCAGGACATGTTTACTCTTCCTATCATTTAGGCCGATTGGGAAGCGAGATGCTGCAATGGAGTGGCGCCAGTTCTAAACAACAATTGATTTACGGAGCAGGCTTAGGATTTGCATTTTTGACCGCTGTAGAAGTCTTAGACGGATTTTCTTCTGAATGGGGAGCATCTACAGGAGATGTAATTGCAAATGCTACCGGAACAGCTTTATATGTTTCTCAGGAATTGCTTTGGAAAGAGCAACGCATTACACCTAAATTTTCTTTTCATACCACCCCATATGCTAAACAACGACCAGAAATTTTGGGAAGTAGTTTTAGCGAACAAATTTTAAAGGATTACAATGGACAAACCTATTGGTTGTCGGCTAATCTAAAATCATTTTTCAAGGACTCAAAAATTCCTAAAATTTTGAATATTGCTATCGGTTATGGTGCAGATGGAATGTTAAGTGGAAAAGCAGAAAATTCTGCTTTTATTTCGAACGAAAATTTGCCAAGATCACGACAATTTTACCTGAGTTTGGATCTTGATTTGACAAAAATTGAAACCAATTCTCATTTTTTGAAGACTTTTTTCTCTGTTTTTTCTGTTTTAAAAATTCCTGCGCCAACGATTGAATACTTAGCTAACGAGGGGTTTAGAACTCATATTTTGTATTTTTAGAAAGCTTTAACATGCTGATTTACAGTTTTATGAAAAAAGTTGTATCTTTGCATGCAGAAATTTCTGAACGTGACAGGTTGAGAAGAAAAACAATTTATGATAAAAAAATGGTATTTTTACACCAGCTTAACTGTAATTATTGTCTTTTTAAGTTACAGTTTTAAACCACTAAAGTTAGATACTGATGAGTGGTTTTTGAGAGAAACAAATGATGAGGTTCACTACCAATTTCCATCTCTCAAACAAGAAGATTATACTAGTTTAAATATTCCTTTTACTGGAAATTTATTCATTGCATTCAAAGAGGCAATAGGACTTAGAGAGTCCGAAAACAAGTATAAGAAAGTCAATTCCCTAGGGTATTTAGGAAAATACCAGTTTGGAAATGAAACTTTGAGGTCTATTGGAATTCATGATACTCAAAAATTCCTTAAAAGTCCTAAACTACAAGAAAAAGCATTTGTTGCTTTATTATCCAAAAACAAATCCATTTTACAGGACGTTATCGAAAAATACGACGGAAAGGTTGTAAACGGTGTTTTGATAACCGAATCTGGAATTTTAGCTGCTGCCCATCTAGGTGGACCAGGATCAGTTAAAAAGTTTTTTAAAAGTAACGGAAAGCGATACATTAAAGATGCTTACGGGACTTCGATAAAAAGTTATTTGATTGCATTTGGAGGTTATGATACTTCATTTATCGAACCTAATGTGAATGCAGTAGTTACACTTTAAGTTTATATAAAAAAGCCATTTGTTCAAACAAATGGCTTTTTTATTATTCTTCGTTAATGAATAAGCTTAGAATTTTTAAAGCAATTTTACTAATGTTAGTTCCCGGTCCAAAAACTGCTGCGGCACCAGCATCAAAAAGATATTTATAATCCTGTGTTGGAATTACTCCGCCTACTACAACCATAATATCTTCTCGGCCTAGTTTTTTTAGTTCATTAATTACTTGTGGAACTAATGTTTTATGTCCGGCAGCAAGAGAAGAAATGCCTAAAATGTGAACATCATTTTCCATGGCTTGTTTGGCGGTTTCTATTGGAGTTTGAAAAAGGGGGCCAATGTCTACATCAAAACCAATATCAGCAAATGCTGTAGCTACTACTTTTGCACCTCTATCATGTCCGTCTTGTCCCATTTTGGCAACCATAATTCTAGGACGACGACCTTCTTGCCTGGCAAAAACATCTGCTAATTGTCTTGCTTTTTCAAAACTTTTATTCTCTTTGATTTCTTTACTATACACACCGCTAAAAGATTTAATTTGCGCTTTATGTCTTCCAAAAATAGTTTCTAATGCCTGACTAATTTCGCCTAATGTAGCTCTTTCTCGAGCAGCATCGATGGCTAATTCCAGTAAATTTCCCGTTCCCGTTTGGGCACAAACAGTAATTTTTTCTAAAGCTTCTTTTACTTTTAAAGTATTTCTGTTGGTTTTTACTTGATGTAGACGATCGAGTTGTTGTTTTCTAACTTTTTCAATGTCAATATCTAAGATGTTTAAAGGTACTTCTTTTTTTAATTGAAATTTATTGATACCCACAATTATATCTTGTTCACTGTCAATGCGAGCTTGTTTTCTGGCAGCGGCTTCTTCGATTCGCAATTTTGGAATTCCAGTTGCTAATGCTTTGGTCATTCCGCCAAGAGCTTCTATCTCTTCAATCAATTTCCAGGCTTTTTCGGCAATTTCATGAGTTAAACTTTCTACATAATAACTTCCTGCCCAGGGATCAACAGTTTTAGTCACTTTTGTTTCTTCCAATAAAAATAATTGGGTATTTCGGGCTATTCTTGCCGAAAAATCGCTAGGTAATGCCATAGCTTCATCTAAGGCATTGGTATGAAGGGATTGTGTTCCTCCAAAAATTGCTGCCGAAGCTTCTATACAAGTTCGGGCTACATTGTTAAACGGATCCTGAGCGGTTAAACTCCAGCCGCTAGTTTGACAATGCGTTCGTAAGGTGAGTGATTTACTATTTTTAGGATTGAAAGTTTTGATAAGTTTGGTCCAAATCATTCTTGCCGCTCTCATTTTGGCAATTTCCATAAAATGATTCATTCCTATCCCCCAGAAAAAAGATAATCTCGGAGCAAATTCATCGATTTTCATTCCTGTTGAAAGTCCTGTTCTAACATATTCCAATCCATCAGCAAGTGTGTAAGCCAATTCAATATCGGCGGTAGCTCCTGCTTCTTGCATGTGGTAACCTGAAATAGAAATCGAATGAAATTTGGGCATTTTTTTACTGGTGTATTCAAAAATAGCCGCTGTTATTTTCATCGAAGCTTCTGGCGGATAGATATAAGTATTACGAACCATAAACTCCTTAAGAATATCATTTTGAATGGTTCCTAAAAGTTGTTCGGGTTTCACACCCTGCTCTTCGGCCGCGACAATGTAAAATGCCATAATGGGTAAAACCGCTCCATTCATAGTCATGGAAACCGACATTTTATCCAATGGAATTTGGTCAAATAATATCTTAAAATCTTCTACCGTATCTATGGCAACTCCCGCTTTTCCAACATCGCCTGCTACACGTTCGTGATCTGAATCATAGCCACGATGGGTTGCCAAATCAAAAGCGATAGAAAGTCCTTCTTGTCCTGCATGAATGTTTTTTCGATAGAACGAATTGCTTTCTTCAGCAGTAGAAAATCCAGAATATTGACGAATAGTCCAGGGTTTTTGAACATACATGGTAGTGTAAGGGCCGCGAAGAAAAGGAGGGAATCCAGCAGCAAAGTCAAGATGTTCCAAATCTTCAATATCTTTTTCTGAATAACTTTGTTGAAGTTCGATTTCTTCGGCTGTAACAAAATTACTTGGAGTAGTATCTGTTTTTTCTTTTGCAAAAGTAGCCTCTGAACTAGGATTATCTAGCGATTTTTTAGTGTCGAGTTGAATATGTCGGAGGTCTTTTCTTAACATGATTATTTTTTTGTAGCCTCTGTTTTAATTTCACCTATTGGAAAAGGCATTGAATATAATACTCTTACTGATTTTCCATTTTGTATTCCAGGATTCCATTTAGGAGAAAGCTTTAACACACGAATAGTTTCTCTTCCAGTTCCATAGCCGATGTCTCGAAGAATTTTTATATCCGATAAGCTACCATCTTTCTCTATGACGAAAGTTGCATATACTTTTCCTTTTAAGCCTTCTTCATCAGGCATCTGGAAGTTGTTGTCGAAAAATTGATAAAATTTTTCTATTCCTTCAGGAAAGTTGGGTCTTACTTCAATTCCTGCAGTATTGTAAATTTGATTGTCATCGTTAGGAATTGTTGCCGTTTCGGTACTTGATGTTGTTAAAGTAATTCCGCCTATACCTCCTTCATCATCAGCCCAAGGATTGAACATGCCATATTTTAGACGGCAGGGTACTTTTTTTCCAGCTAAGGTGGCAGGAAACCATTTTGGGCTCAATGCCATAACACGCAATGCTTCTTTTTCGTTTACATTTGGTTTAGGATTAATTACTTTAATGTCAGTAATTGCACCATTTGCCTGTACTGTAAATTCTATTTGGATATTTTGTGCTCCCTTTTTTTCAGGTATCCATTTCATGTTTTTTTCAACAAAACCAATCCACTCGTTCCATCCACCAGGAAAATAAGGCTGATTATCAACTTCTTTCTTCGAATAAATTTTAGTTTGAGCAATAGTTAATTGTGTACATGCTAATAAAAATAGTAAGGTAATTTTTTTCATATTATTCTTCGGTTTTTAAGCGTTCTTGTTCTAATTTCTCTGCCAGTCGTTTTTCAATGATTGGCGTAATCAGTGTTTTTCGGGGCTTTATTTTTACAAAAGGATACAATTCAATCTGCTCTTTCATTTTATCTTTTGGGTTCAAATACTTATTGGTTCCAATAAGAATTTCTTTTCCCGAATCAAAAAGTTGTTGTTCTTTATCGGCGCTTTCCTGAATTTTTCTTTTGATAATTCCGTCGTTCAATTGCTTTAAAAAACCGCCATTGGCTTCAATTTCTTTAAACAATATCAGCGCTTTTTCGGCTAGTTGCTGTGTCAATGATTCAATGTGATAACTTCCGTCAGCGGGATTATTTACCTTATCAAAATAGCTTTCGTTTTTTAGAATCAATAATTGATTTCGGGCTATTCGATCGCCAAATTCATTATTTTTATGATAAATAGCATCGTAAGGCAAGTTGGTAATTGTATTTGCTCCACCCAGAATTCCCGACATACATTCGGTAGTGGTACGCAACATATTGATGTTGTAATCGTATAAAGTTTTGTTACGTTTTGTGGGTGTTACTAAAATATGGCAATCGCTGTCGTGATAATATTCTTTAGCAATCAATTGGAATAACAATCGCAGCGCACGCAATTTAGCAATTTCAAAAAAGTAATTGCTTCCTACGGCAACTTCAAAAACAATGGCTTTATGAATTGTTGGAATTCGGTTCAAATATTCATTGGCGTGAGCCAGACTATAAGCAATTTGTTGGATAATATTGGCTCCTGCATTTTGGTACAAAGACGAATTGATACTAATTAAAGAACTGTCTCTGGTTGTTTTCGAAAGCAAACGAAGTGTTTCAAAATTGTCTTTTTCTTTAGTCGAAAACCAATTGCCTTCTTTTGCTAATTGCCCAATAGGATCCAGATTATAAAATACAGTGGCTTTTTTTTGCTCAACAATGGTATTTATTTTCGAAATAAAATCAACCGATAAAAACTTCAGGTCAAAATGAATTGCCGTGTTTTCCAGCGGCAATTTTTCTAGTAATTTTTGAATGTCAATAGCTTCATTTTCGATGGTAAATCGTAAACTTTCAGCTCCTCTTTTTAGAGAATCTAAGGCTCTTTCTACTGATTTTTCGACATCAAAAACAAAAATATTTTGGCAAATTTTAAACTGAGAAGCGTTTGTGGCAGCCGTAGTAGTTCTACTAAAATCATCCCGATGATAAAAGGGCTTAACTTTTATGTCTTCTGGCGAATTCCAAACCAAGCTTTCGTTATAATCCGCTCCATCAAGCTCAAACTGGATTTTTTGCTTCCATTGTTTTGATGAAACCGGGTCGAAATCTTCGAATAGATTAGATGCCATTTTTAGTCTGATTTTAATAATTCAGGATTTATTATTTTTTTTCAATTGTATCACCTTCAAATTCGATGATATAAATGTCCTCACTATCTTTTTTCATATAGTACTTTTCGCGGGCATATTTTTCAACCTGTTCAGGGTTTTTAAGCTGTTTGATTTGCGCTTCGTCTTTTTTAATTTCTTCCTGATAATAGGTTTTGTTGTCTTCTAATTCTTCAATTTGATTGTCTAAAACGCGATGATCAAAATAAGAATAATTATCTAAAAATATCATCCAGGCTGCAAAAAAGGATAAGGACCAAATGTATTTGTTGCTTAAAAATTTAAACCAGCCTTTGTCTTTATACGGATTCTTCATTAGTTATTTTTTATGTCAGGTTAAACTCAAATCAGGTTTTGATAAAAGTAAAACGGCATTAGTATTTTAGTGTGTTAATATAAAAATACAATAAAATTATAGAATTTTTTGATTTATTACCGAGCGTAGCATGTCTATGGCTACGGTGTTGTATTTGTTGTTTGGGATAATAACATCAGCAAATGCTTTTGTAGGTTCTATAAATTGTTCGTGCATGGGTTTTAAAGTTTGCTGATAGCGATTTAAAACTTCTTCCATGTCGCGACCGCGTTCGGCAATGTCTCTTTTTAGTCTTCGAATGAGTCTCTCGTCGGCATCGGCATGAACGTAGATTTTGATGTCAAATAAATCTCTTAATTCTGGATGTGCCAAAATTAAAATCCCTTCTACAATCAATACTTTTCGGGGATGTGTGGTAATGCTGTCTTCGGTTCGGTTGTGTGTAACAAAACAATAAACGGGTTGCTGAATGGTTTTGCCTGCTTTGAGTTCTTGCAAATGAGTGACTAATAAGTCAAAATCGATAGCTCTGGGATGATCAAAATTGATTAGAGCGCGTTCGTCATAACTTAAATTGGTCGTTTTTTTATAATAGGAATCCTGAGAAATAACGCCCACTTCGGCATCAGGCAATTGATTCATAATTTGGTGCACGACCGTTGTTTTTCCACTTCCTGTTCCGCCTGCAATTCCTATAATCAGCATAAAATGGTTTTGTTATTGTTACCCAACAAAAATAGGAATTTAATTGGCAGTATATTTGGGTTTTGGGATGAAATGTTGGTGGTTTTTCAACAAGGTTTATTGAGATTGATAATATACAATTAATCTTGTATTAGTTGTTGTTACTAGTTTTTATTTATATCCAAATAGTTCTGTTTCTTGAAAATCAATTATCCCTTTTTTACGTAGTATTTCTGTATACGCATCAATTCTTGTTGCTATTAATCTATTTCTATTTGATATTGACCATTCATTCATAATTCCAATTAATTTTGGTTCGCTTTTCAAATCAAAATGATTGATATACCATAGACCGCATCCGCTAATTCCAAATAAATCAGGGCCATAACTTATTGATTTGGATTTTATATTGGGTGTGTTTTGTCGATCATATTCTACAATAAGATTTAAATATTCATCTCTTTTAAATTTCTTATACTCATTCAAATTCACACATTTTGTTATACCAATAAATGGACTGGAGTGTAAAGAATTTCTTGAATGTGATTTTTTTAACCAACTACTTGGATATCCAAAAACGATGTAACTAATATAATCAACTGAAGAATGATTAATTTCTATATTTGAACTATCAAGAAAAGAATAATCAACACTTAGATCTTCTACAGATTTATTATCTAAAATTAAAATTGCCACATCTAATTCATCAGAATTTCGATCATTTTTTGGATTATTTTTAATGATATTTCCACCAGGTTTTATTAATATATTACCTTCTTCGATTGGTATGAATAGTTTTTCAAAATCATCAAAAACATGAGCAGCAGAAAATAGAAAATGTTTTGTTCCAATTTTCACAAAAACACCAGTCCCATGTTGCTTGTAAGAATCTAGATTTTTAAAAAGTGTACAAGTGAAATTTCTAATTTTTGGAAGACTATTAATAAATTTTTCGGCAATTTCTGTCATACTTGTCAGTTGTAAAAATTAAGCTTTTTAATATTTAAAGATCAATTTTTGGTATTTTGGGATGTTTGTCTTGATTTTTTTTAAATAACAAACTTTAAATGATTGGTTTATGTATAATCGTACAGATGTTTTAAATAGAACTATTTATTTTTCTTCGCTTTAATCATCATTTCGAGTTGATCCCAAAGTTCTTCAGGGATGGCTTCCAGAATATTAAATTGTCCTGCGCCTTTAAGCCATTCGCCACCATCAATAACTACGACTTCGCCGTTGATGTAAGCAGAGAAATCAGAAACCAGATAAGCGGCTAAATTGGCTAATTCCTGATGATCGCCCACACGTTGAAGCGGGACTTTTTTAGCCATGTCAAATTTTTCGGCAAGATCTCCGGGAAGTAATCTGTCCCAGGCTCCTTTGGTAGGGAATGGTCCTGGAGCAATGGCATTCGTCCGAATACCGTATTTAGCCCATTCTACGGCAAGACTTCGGCTCATAGCGAGAACTCCAGCTTTAGCAGTGGCACTTGGAACTACATAAGCCGAACCTGTCCAGGCATAAGTGGTTACAATATTTAAAACGGTAGCCGAAGTTTGTTTGCTGTCAATCCAATGTTTTCCAAAAGCTAGAGTGCAGTTTTTAGTTCCTTTTAAAACAATATCAATAATAGTATCAAAGGCATTTGCTGATAATCTTTCGGTAGGAGAGATGAAGTTTCCCGCTGCGTTGTTGAGTAAAATATCGACTTTGTCAAAAGTTTTTAGGACTTGTTGCAACATGTTTTCTACTTCTTCGTAATTGCGAACATCGCATTGTAAAGGCAAACAAATCCCAGCTGTTTCGGACTCTAATTCGATAGCTGTTTTTGTGAGTTTGTCTAAATCACGGGAAGTTATAGCAACTTTGGCGCCTAATTCCAGAAAATATTTGGTCATCGCTTTTCCTAGTCCGCTACCGCCACCAGTAACAACAATTACTTTTCCTTTTAGTGCGTCGTCTCGTAACATTTTTTGGCTGAAGTTCATCTTGATTCGGTTTTATTGTAAATATACAAAACAATTCATTTTTATAAGATTATGCTTCTAAGAAACTTAGCATCTCAGCCACTTAGTAACTCGAAAAATCTATATTTTGCAGAGTCTTCTCGCGGCCTCTTCTAAAGTAGCATTGTCTTTGGCAAAACAAAACCGAATCAAATACAAATCTTTTCCGTTTTCATAAAAATTAGAAATAGGAATGGCAGCCACACCGTGTTCGGTGATTAAGCGTTTGCAAAAATCGACATCATTTTCATTCGAAATGGCTTCGTAAGATACGACCTGGAAATAAGTTCCTTCGCAAGGCAATAATTGGAATCGGCTTTTGGAAAGCAGGTGTCTAAAATAATCTCTTTTTTGTTGGTAGAAATTGCCAATTTCAGCAACTGAAACAACATCTAAATAATTACTAATGGCAGCCTGCGAAAGACTATTGACACTAAAAACCAGAAATTGATGTACTTTTTTAATTTCTATCATCAAATGTTCTGGAGCAACTAAATAGCCGATTTTCCAACCTGTAATATGAAATGTCTTTCCAAAAGAAGAAACGATTACAGCTCTATTGCGAAGTGCTTTTCGAGTATTAACCGAAATGTGTTTTTGTTCGAAAGTAATGTACTCGTAGACTTCATCAGAAAGCAAAATGATTTTTGGGAATTTTTCAAGCAGCTTTTCTAAGGCTTCAAAATCCGTTTCATTCAAAATTTTTCCCGTTGGATTGTGTGGATTATTGATGATAATCATCTTAGTTTTTTCCGAACAAGCCGCTTCGATGGCTTCCCAGTTTGGAGTATAATCGTCATTTAATGGAATGCGAACTGGCTTTGCATTGCACAATAAAACTGGAGCTTCATAACAATCATAACTTGGATCTAGAATTATAACTTCATCCTCATTTTCTACTAAAGCTTGGATTGTGGTAAAAATTCCTTGAGTGGCACCGGTAGTAACTAGAATTTCTGTTTCTGCTTGAATTATTCTTTGGTAGGAATCTTTAACAAGTGTCGCAATTTTGGATAACAACGGCGGATAACCTGCCATCGGAGTGTATTGGTGAATGTCTTCGTTTGCCAATTTTGCTACAATCGCTGTCAGCTGTTCATCAACAGGGAAATTTGGAAATCCTTGTGACAGGTTGATAGCATTGTGTTCAGCTGCCATTTTTGACATGACTGTAAAAATACTGGTCGTGATATTGGGAAGTTTAGACATGACTTTACTTTTTGAAGGCTAAAAGTAAGGAAAGGACTTGAGTTTGGGAAAATAAGTAATGAAATAATAATAGGTTTTAAACCATATAAGTCATATAAGTTTTGTTTTGATTCTGCCTAACTTAAGTTGTTTTTTTTTTTTTTTAATAAGTTCATATAACGCTACTAATCATAATCTATTACTACTTCTTTGTTTAAAAGATAACCCCAAAAAAGTGTGTTAAAACTTATATAACTTATATGTTTTAAAAACCAAAACTACATTTTATGAATAATAAAAATAGTAGGCCGTTTGTGTAAATCAATTGTTTCTTTTTTCCAGGCCGAAATTTTCTTAGTCTTGATATATTCCGTTGGTAAAGTGATATCAGTGGCGATACATAAATGTGTTTCGGGATGTAATGTCTGAATTAAATCTTCCAGTAATTTATTGTTGCGATAGGGGGTCTCGATAAAAATTTGAGACTGGTTTTTTTCGAAAGAAGTTCTTTCTAGGCTTTTAAAACTCGCTCTTTTTTCGTCTTTTTCAATAGGTAAATAACCGTGAAAAGTGAAACTTTGACCATTCATTCCAGAAGCCATCATGGCTAATAAAATAGAAGATGGACCTACTAATGGAATGACCTGAATGCCTCTTTCGTGAGCTAATTTTACAATTACAGCACCAGGATCAGCAACACCGGGACAACCGGCTTCACTCATTAAACCTACATTTTTTCCTTCTAATAAAGGTTTAATGAAATCCAAATGTTCTTTGGTTTCCGTATGTTTGTTTAATGCAAAAAGAACTAAATCCGATTGTTTTTTCTCTGGATTGACTCCTTTGATTGATTTTCGGGCGGTTTTTTCGTTTTCAACAATATAATAGTCAATGAAATCAATGGTTCTTTTTACAGTTTGTGGCAAAACATCCATAGGGTCACATTCTCCCATTGTGGTTGGAATTAAATAGAGTTTACCAAAAGGAGTATTTGATTTCATTGTGATTTTTTTAGAGTTAGCCGTGATTGGCTTTTAGTTTTGATGCAATGATTTCGCAGGCTTCATCCAGCATTTGATATACCATTTCAAATCCATTGGCGATGCCGTAATAAGGATCTGGAACATCGACATTTTCGTTGGGATACAATTCGTTCAGAATGATTTCAACTTTTTCTTTTTGCTCATCATTTTTTGCTAAACGGATTACGTCTCTAAAGTTGGATTTATCCATCACATAGATGTAATCAAAAGTTTCGAAATCCTCTACTTTGAATAGTCTAGCTCTTTGGGTTGAGATGTCTAATTGGTGTTTTTTGGCAACAGCAATAGAACGTGCGTCAGGTTGATTTCCTGAGTGCCAAGCGCCTGTTCCTGCGGAATCTACCGTGAATTTATCTTGGGGTAATTTAGAAGCAAGAATTCCTTCGGCTAAAGGAGACCGACAAATATTGCCTAAACATACCATTAAAATCTTGACAGACATAAGGCTTTTATAGCGTTAGTTTTTTGTGAATGTCTTCGACAAACTTTTTAAATTGTTTATCGGTTGCTACCAAATTATCTACGGTTTTACAAGCATGTAATACAGTTGCGTGGTCACGGTCACCAATTTGAGAACCAATGTTTGCCAAAGAAGATTTGGTGAATTTCTTAGCAAAAAACATCGCTAACTGCCTCGCCTGAACTACGTGCCTCTTCCTCGTTTTTGATTGCAACGTTTCTACATCCAATTGGAAATAATCAGAAACAATTTTTTGAATGTAATCGATAGAGATTTCGCGTTTTACATTTTTAACAAATTTCTCAACAACGCTCTTCGCTAGTTCGATAGTTACTTCTTTTTTATTGAAAGAAGATTGTGCAATCAACGATATAATAGCACCTTCCAGTTCACGAACATTCGATTTAATGTTGCGGGCTACGTATTCGATAATTTCATCTGGCATTTCAACACCGTCACGATATAAAATGTTTTTTAGAATCGAAATTCGGGTTTCGTAATCAGGTTGGTGTAATTCGGCTGATAATCCCCATTTGAAACGAGATAGTAAGCGTTGCTCAATATCCTGCATGTCAACTGGTGCTTTATCAGAAGTCAGGATAACCTGTTTTCCGTTTTGGTGCAAATAATTAAAAATGTGGAAAAATACATCTTGTGTTCCTGATTTTCCGGATAGGAATTGAACGTCGTCAATGATTAACACATCAATTAATTGGTAGAAATGAATAAAATCATTTCGGTTATTTTTCTTTACAGAATCAATATATTGTTGCGTGAAAATTTCAGCAGAAATATATAAAACTGTTTTTTCAGGATATTTGTCTTTAATTTCAACTCCAATAGCGTGTGCTAAATGCGTTTTTCCTAATCCAACACCTCCAAAAATCAACAATGGATTAAATGAAGTTCCTCCAGGTTTATTGGCTACAGCCATACCTGCTGAACGGGCTAATCTGTTAGAATCTCCTTCAAGGAAATTGTCAAAACTGTAATTAGCATTTAATTGCGATTCGATTTTTAAATTTCTAATTCCAGGAATAACAAAAGGATTTTTTAATTCCGGATCCAGATTTTTTAATGGAGCATCCACATTTTGTGGTTTCATTGGAGAACGGTTTGCACTTGGCAATTGTTCCGTAAACGGTTGTTTGTTGCCATAAGTGTTTTCCATTTTAATTTTATAAAGTAACTTTGCGTTTTTACCAAGTTCTTTAGTTAAGGCAACCTTCAATAATTTAACATAGTGTTCTTCTAACCATTCGTAGAAAAATTTACTAGGAACCTGAATATACAACGCGTTATCGGTAAGTTCAACTGACTTGATTGGTTCAAACCAAGTTTTGTATGCTTGGTCTTGAATATTGTCTTTTATAAAAGACAAACAGTTATCCCATACTGATTGAGCAGTTTTGTTCATAAATTCTGTTAAATTATTATATTTTGTATCCGGTTGTTTGAAGTAAATAACATCAAAAAAAGTTGTTATTTATCGGGGTAACAAATATGTGAACAAATTTCGTTAAAAAAAAATTTATCGGGGTTGATTTTGAAGAAATATTATTGTAAGTAAGAAGAAAAGGATTTCAAATTAATATATAAAAAAATACAATTCAAGAATGAAAACACACGAGTTTAATGTTAGGGTACGATATTCAGAAACGGATCAAATGGGAGTGGTTTATCACGGTAATTATGCACAGTATTTTGAGATGGGACGTGTGGAATGGCTAAGAAACATTGGGATTTCTTATAAATGGATGGAAGAAAACGGAGTGATGCTTCCGGTGGTTTCTTTGAATATAAATTATAAAAAACCAGCTCGTTATGATGATTTGCTGACAGTAAAAACAATTTTTAAAAGTCAGACTTCAGCTAAGATTGAATTTGATTATGAGATATACAACGAACAAAATGAGTTATTAACAATTGGGAGCTCAATTTTGGTTTTTGTGAACATGAAAACGGGTCGTCCAATGGCTGCTCCTGAGTACGTTAAAGAGAAGATTTTACGAATATAGAAATCTAAGAATCTGATATTAATTATTCTTTAATTTTTATCTCAATTTCATAAAGAGAATCGAAAATTTTGAATATTTGTTCAGCATCTTTTTTACGGGTTTTGATCTCGATTTCGCAGCTCATTTCCATTTTTTGATGTACAATATCCAGATTTTTTTCTTTAATAATACGCATCACCTTGTTCATGTTTTTATAATCAAAAGAGATTAAATAATAAATATCAATAGTTTTTTCTACGATGGAACAATTTTCAAGAGTAAGTTGAGCAGCAGTTTTATATGCAGTAATTAATCCACCGACGCCTAATTTGGTTCCGCCAAAAATGCGAACTATAACAACCAGTATGTTGGTTACCGAAAAAGACTGAATTTGCCCATAAATAGGCATTCCTGCCGAATTACTCGGTTCGCCATCATCATTGGCTCTGTAATTTATTTTTTCGGTGCCAACTTGAAAAGCATAGCAGTAATGACAAGCGGTAGGATGTTTTTTTCTTAAAACCTCAAGTATGGGTTTGACTTCTTCATCAGAAATTATGGGAAAGGCGTAACCAAAGAATTTACTTCCTTTTTCTTTAAAAAGAATTTCTTCAGATGGAAATGCAATGGTATTGTAAGTGTCGTTCATTATTCAATGGCAAAAATCAATGGCAAAAATCAATAGCAATGACAATGGCAATTTCAATAGCAATGAAAAAGGTGAAAAGGAATGTCAAAAAATAAATTTTTATGATTGTTTCTGGTTTTTATTGTAATTGAATTTTGCTATTGAAATTGGTATTGTTAAAGTATTTCTTTTTCAAATAAATCAACCACATCTTCTTTTCCTACCTGAAGATTCCAAACGTGAATCCCCAAAGCCTGAGCAGCATCGGTATTTTCTTTTTTATCGTCTATAAATAAAGTGCGTTTGGGTTGCAGTTCGTGTTTGTTTAATAAGGTAAGGTAGATTTCAGAATCGGGTTTGCGCATTCCCATTTCGAATGAAAAATAAACTTTCTCAAAACATTGATAAAAATCGCTATAAAAAGAAGTTCCAACTCTTTGTTCGAATGTGTTAATGTGAATCGAGTCGGTGTTGCTTAATAAAAACAAACGGTATTTTTTAGAAAGCATTTGCAGAAATTCCAATCGGTATAAAGGGAAATCGGTTAAAATAGCATTCCATGCTTCCAGAATTTCATCAATAGAAGCATTAGGCAGTTGTTTTTGAAATCCTCCTAAGAATTCGTCTTTTGAAATATTTCCTTTTTCGAATTGAATATTCAAATGATCTAAATCGGCATTCCATTCTTCTAAGCCTAATTTTTTAAGTCCGTCGATAGTAGCTTTTTTGTCTAAATTGATGAAGATATCTCCAAAATCAAAAATGATAGTATTAATCATGGTGGGTAAATATTATAAGTTCGTCTTCCAGAATGAACTGTTTTTGGTTTGTTTTTGATTGTATAACTGGTGCTTTAGTTCCATTTTTAAAGGTAATTTTTCCTTTAAAAATACGTGCTTCGTCCCAAAGATTTTCGTCAATAAAAGTTTGTAATGTTTGACGGCCACCTTCAATTATTACCGATTGAATTTGACGTTCAAATAAAGTTTTAGCTATTTGAGAAGCTATATTTTGTTCAAAATCAATTCTTTCAAAGATAAGGTTTTCTTGGTTTTTATTGGTGTTTGTTTGGCAAAAAACAATCGTTTTGATTTGATTGTCAAGCAAGAAACTTTCTTTTGGAATCCGATTGTTTTTATCTAAAACTATTCTTACAGGATGTGTTCCTGTCCAGTCCCGAACATCTAATTTAGGATTGTCATCTATAGCAGTTTGCGTACCCACAAGAATGGCTTGCTCTTCGCTTCTCCATTTATGTACTAGTTGTCTCGAATATTGATTGGTAATCCAAACTGGTTTTTGCTTGTTTCTTTCTTTTGGAGCAATAAATCCGTCCTGACTTTCAGCCCATTTCAGGATAATATACGGTCGCCTTTGTTGATGAAAAGTAAAAAAACGTTTGTTCAGTGCGTTACATTCGTTTTCAAGAACGCCTACAGTAACGTTTGCTCCGGCTTCAATTAGTTTTTTGATGCCATTTCCTGCTACTTTTTCGTTAGGATCTACGGTTCCAATAACCACATTTGGAATTTTATTTCGAATAATTAAATCGCAACAAGGTGGTGTTTTTCCAAAATGACTACAAGGTTCTAAGCTAACATAAATGGTAGCTTTTTGTAAAAGCGATTTGTCTTTAACCGAATTTACAGCATTCACTTCGGCATGCGGTTCTCCTGCTTTTTTATGCCAGCCTTCGCCAATAATTTTATCTTCATAAACAATTACGCTGCCTACCATAGGATTTGGATAAGTAGTTCCTAAGCCGTTTTGGGCTAGTTCAATGCAGCGCGCTAGGTATTTTTCATGTATCTTCACAAAGCAAAAGTAGTTATTTTTGAGTTTATGATTTATTGAAAATACTTAAAAAGAAGACACGAATTTCACCAATTTACGCAAAAATAAATTCTTTTAATTGCACAAATTCATGTAAACAAATGAAATTGGTGTAATTAAATTTAAAATTACTGTAGTTTGTGATAATACGTGCAATTCGTGTTAGCTTAAAGATTTAGTTTTTGAAACTACTAAAAATAACAATAAACTATTTCTATTTTTGCAGCATAATCAATATTTTAAGAAAATGGAAAATTGCGTTCTAAGAAAAATAGAAAAGAAAGACAATCAGTCGATTGCGAAACTAATACGCACTGTTTTTGATGAATTAGATATTCCGAAAGTGGGAACTGCTTATGCCGACCCGTATTTGGATTTGATGTTTGAAGAATACACCAAACCGAAATCAGCTTATTTTGTGGTCGAAAATAAAGGCAAAATCATCGGAGGAGCAGGATTAGCTCCACTTGAAAACGAAGCCGAAACTATCTGTGAATTACAAAAGTTTTTTTTCCTTCCCGAAGCTCGTGGTTTGGGAGTTGGAAGCAGAATGATGGAAATTTGTATGCAGGCGGCTAAAGATTTTGGTTTCGAAAAATGTTATCTCGAAACTATGCCTTTTATGCACGATGCTCAAAAGCTGTATAAAAAATTTGGCTTTGAATATATTTCCACGCCTATGGGAAGTACAGGTCATGATTCTTGTCCAGTATGGATGTTGAAAGATTTGCACTAAAATGTTACTAGTAAAGAATAAATTCTAAACGTATAATATCAATGAAAATTAAGGCTTACAGAACCCAATTCATTCAGGCGCTTTCAACTATTTATGATGAAGGCGAAGCTGAAAGTTTTTTTTATTTGATATTAGAAGAGAAGAAGCAATTGAAACGAATTGATTTGGCTTTACAGCCTGATTTGGTTTTTTCTGACGAAGAAATCAGGATTTGGAATGCCATTTTGGAACAACTAAAACTAGAAATTCCAGTTCAGTATTTGCTTAGAAAAACTCATTTTTACGGTTTGGAATTTGAAGTCAATGAAAATGTATTGATCCCCAGACCAGAAACCGAAGAACTTGTTGAGTGGATTATTGAAACGCAGAACTCAGAAGTTAGAACTGAGAAGTTAAGGGTTCTAGATATTGGTACAGGAAGTGGTTGTATTGCTATTTCATTGGCAAAAAATATTCCCAATGCACAGGTTTTTGCAATTGATGTTTCTGAAAAAGCTTTGGCGACAGCCCAAAAAAATGCTGTAATGAATCAAGCTGAAGTACATTTTATAAAAACTGATATTTTAAATATTGATGATTTACAAGAACTTCCAGCTTCTAACTTTCAGCTTCCTACTCATTTTGACATCATTGTATCAAATCCGCCTTATGTTCGAAATTTAGAAAAAGAGGAAATCAAGAAAAATGTTTTGGACAACGAACCGCATTTGGCTCTTTTTGTTGAAGATGATAATGCCTTAGTCTTTTATCGAAAAATAGCAGAATTAGCTCAAAGAAACCTGGGTCAAAATGGGCAATTGTTTTTTGAAATCAATCAATATTTAGGAAAAGAAATGATAGCATTACTCGAAAATATGAATTTCGAAAATGTTGAATTGAGAAAAGATATTTACGGCAATGACCGAATGATGAGATGTAGTGTCAGTATATAATTGTTGTATTTGTTTTTAGATGATTTCATTTTTATTTTCAACGGATTAAAATCCGTTGATACAATATGCTCGTTCCTACGGAACTTAGAGCTATAGGCTCGGATTGTTTTGTAAGGTTGGACTTTAGTCCAGTTGCTGGATACTAAAAACTGATCACTGAATACTTATTCATATCGCAACGCCTCAATAGGATCTAAAACGGCTGCTTTAATAGCAGGATACAATCCGGAAACAATAGCCACAATAAAGCTGGTTAGGAAAGCAGCAAAAATAGCACCCCACGGAATAACAAAGGCAAAACTTAAAGCACTGGCAATTCCGTAACCAATTAAGATTCCGAAAATTATTCCAGCTAATCCGCCCAATTGTCCAATAAGTAAGGTTTCTATAAAAAACTGAATGGCAACAGTAGAACGTTTGGCACCCAATGCTTTTCGAACACCAATTTCACGTGTGCGTTCCGTAACCGAAACAATCATAATATTCATCAAAGCAATTGACGAACCCAGAATTGTAATAATTCCAATAACCCAGGATGCCCAGCCTAAATATTGAGTGATACTAAGAATTCGATTTATTAAATCATCACTTCGAACTACACCAAAATTATTGTCTTTTACAGGGCTTAATTTTCGGATACTACGCATTGTGCTAATAGCATTATCAGTAGCTTGTTCCAGGAATTCTTTATTGTTTACCATTACGCTCAGGCTGTAATTGATATTTGGAGCGGTAAAAAGGGAGCGGGCCACTTGAATAGGAATCAAAACTCTTAAATCCTGGCTGTTACCAAAAGTAGAACCTTTTTCTTTTAAAACGCCAATGACTTTAAATCGCGCGCCACGAATTGAAATGGTTTTATTAATAGGATTGACATCTTTTAATAATCCTTTTTCGAAATCAGAACCAACCACACAAACATAGTTGTTGTTGCTGATATCAAAATTATTGAAATTTCTTCCTGAACTGGTTTCCAGTCCTGAATTAGTCACAAAATATTCGTCGACACCTATAATCGAAATTTCAGGATCGGTTTTTTGTGCTTCAAATTTTACTTCGGCAGTTGAAGTAGCTTTAAAAGAAAGCGAGGTTTGCGAAAGCGGAAAGTTGTATTTGTTTTTGAACGCAACAGCTTCTGGATAAGAAATAATTGGATTGATGATTTCTCGTTCTTCGCCGCCTTGTTTTTTAACAGTGTTTTCGTATCGGTTGATATTAAAGGTGTTGGCTCCCATTGAAGCAAAATCAGAAGAAATTGTGTTTTCTAAAGCGGAAACTACTGTAAGAATTCCTACCAGTGCGGTAATACCAATGGCAATAATTACTATGGTAAGTGATGTTCTTAGAATTTGGGTTTTAATCGAACCAAAAGCTATTTTTATATTTTCCTTTAATAGATTGCTCATCGTAATAGTTTGATACGAAAATACAATTTTTGAGAGAAGTTTGTTTTCAAGGCGAGTTATTTATTTTAAAAATAAGATATTTGCAGCCAAAATAGAAGTTAGAGGTTAGAAATAAGAAGTAGAAGTGCTGAAAGATTCTAACCTCTAACTTCTAACCTCTAATTTCTAAATTTAAAAAATGGCATCAAAACCAAGTATTCCTAAAGGAACAAGAGATTTTTCACCTGCTGAGGTGGCTAAACGTCAATATATTATCCAAACTATAAAAAGTAATTTTGAGAAATTTGGTTTCCAACCGATTGAAACGCCTTCGTTTGAAAATTCAGAAACCTTGATGGGAAAATATGGGGAAGAAGGCGATCGATTGATTTTTAAAATATTGAATTCCGGAGATTATTTGGCGAAAGCCAATACTGCTCATTTAGAAAATAAAGACAGCGTAAAGTTGACTTCAAGTATTTCTGAAAAAGCGTTACGTTATGATTTGACCGTTCCGTTTGCAAGATATGTGGTGCAACATCAAAACGAAATTGAATTTCCTTTTAAAAGATACCAAATCCAACCCGTTTGGCGTGCCGACAGACCGCAAAAAGGACGTTTTAGAGAATTTTTTCAATGTGATGCTGATGTGGTAGGCTCAAAATCCTTGTGGCAGGAAGTAGAATTGGTACAATTATACGATACGGTTTTTAGTACTTTAGGCTTAAACGGAGTTACGGTTAAAATTAATAATAGGAAAATCTTATCGGGAATTGCTGAGGTAATTGGTGCTTCGGATAAGCTGATTGATTTTACAGTGGCTTTAGATAAATTAGATAAAATTGGTGAAGACGGTGTAAAAAAGGAAATGATTGAAAAAGGAATTTCGGAGGAAGCGATTGTAAAAGTGCAGCCTTTATTTAATTTCACGGGAAGCATTTCGGATAAAATTGAAAAATTATCACAACTTTTAGCGGCTTCGGAAGAAGGAATGAAAGGAGTGGAGGAATTGCGTTTTATTTGTGACAATGTGACTAAATTAGGATTGACAACTGCAATTTTAGATTTGGATGTAACCTTAGCGCGAGGTTTAAATTATTATACAGGAGCAATTTTTGAAGTAGCTGCGCCAAAAGGTGTTGCCATGGGGTCTATTGGTGGTGGTGGAAGATACGATGATTTGACCGGGATTTTTGGTTTGAAAAACATGAGTGGTGTGGGCATTTCCTTTGGATTAGATCGTATTTATTTAGTAATTGAAGAGTTGGGATTGTTTCCAGAAACGGTTACGGCAAGTTCAAAAGCCTTGTTTATAAATTATGGAGATCAAGAAGCTTTGTATGCTTTGCAAGCCATTAAAAATTTAAGGGCTTCGGGTATAAAAGTAGAATTGTATCCTGATAAAGCTAAGGTTGCCAAACAATTTCAACATGCTGACAAACGCAATATTCCTTTTGCAGTAATTGTTGGAGGAGAAGAAATGAGTTCGAATACCTATTCGCTTAAAAATTTAGTTTCGGGCGAACAAGTAAGATTAGATTTTGAAGGATTAAAGAATGCTTTAATTTAATTCAAAACCACATAAAAACAAAAAAAGCTTTGTCTGTAGACAAAGCTTTTTTTAGTATAAGTAATCGCGAATTAATAATTGTTTTGGAATCAACTGTAATTTTCGGTCTTTTTCAAATCGAAAATCAGAGATTGATTATTACCTAATAACAAACATATAGAATCTATTTGGAATATGTCTTAAAAATTTATTAAAATTTCAATTTTAACATTAAAATAAATTAATTCGAGAAAAAATAAGGCGTAAAAATAGTTATTAGTAAAAAGGGTGACAATTTGACATTTAGCCAGCTTTGGCAGTACTTTTGCTATCCAAAGGAAAGTGTAAAAATGAAGTTTAAGAATATTTTTAAAAATAAGGGAAATATGAGTACTGAGAATACAGAAATCGATAAAGAAATGGATGACGTAACATTGGAAAATACAGCAAGCGAAGAGCAGGCAGTTACTGAGGAGCTAAGCGTTGAAGAGCAATTGACAAAAGACTTAGCAGATGAAAAAGATAAACATTTACGATTATTTGCTGAATTTGAAAACTACAAAAGAAGAACTTCAAAAGAACGCATTGATTTATTCAAAACAGCAAATCAGGAAGTTTTATTAGCAATGTTGCCTGTTCTTGACGATTTTGACAGAGCTTTAATTGAAATTGCTAAATCAGAAGACGAGACTTTGACAAAAGGAGTAGAGTTGATTCATGAAAAATTGAAAAATACTTTGTCTTCTAAAGGTTTAGAGTTAGTTGATGTTAAAATAGGAGACGCTTTTGATGCTGATTTTGCAGAAGCAATTACACAAATTCCTGCACCATCACCTAAATTAAAAGGTAAAATAGTAGATGTTCTTGAAAAAGGATACAAACTAGGAGATAAAATTATTCGTTTCCCAAAAGTAGTTATTGGGCAATAAATTGGGTTAGAAATGCACTACAGTGTGTTTGAAAAAAATAGATACAAATGAAAAAAGATTTTTACGACATATTAGGTGTTCCTAAAAATGCTGATGCTGCGGCTATTAAAAAAGCCTACAGAAAGAAAGCAATTGAGTTTCACCCTGACAAAAATCCTGGAGACAAAGCGGCAGAAGAAAAGTTCAAAGAAGCGGCAGAAGCTTATGAGATTTTAGGAGATGCTGACAAAAAAGCAAAGTACGACCAATTTGGACACCAGGCTTTTGATGGTTCTGGCGGATATGGCGGTGGTCATGGCGGTATGAATATGGATGATATCTTCAGTCAGTTTGGTGATATCTTTGGAGGAGGTTTCGGTGGATTTGGCGGAGGTGGAAGCCGAGGCGGAGTTCGTCGTGCTAAAGGAAGCAATTTACGTATCAAAGTAAAACTGACTTTGGAAGAAATTGCTAATGGTGTGGAGAAAAAAGTAAAAGTAAAACGTAAAGTTCAGGCTCCTGGAGTTTCTTATAAAACGTGTTCTACTTGTAATGGTCAGGGGCAGGTAATGCGAGTGACTAATACTATTTTAGGTAGAATGCAATCAGCGACAACTTGTCCTGCTTGTGGCGGATCTGGTCAAATTTTAGATAAAAAACCATCAAATGCTGATGCTCAGGGAATGATTGTAGAAGACGAAACCGTTTCTATTAAAATTCCAGCTGGTGTTGTGGATGGAATGCAATTAAAAGTTTCTAACAAAGGAAACGATGCGCCAGGAAATAGTATTCCTGGAGATTTAATTGTTGCTATCGAAGAGTTAGAACACGAATTCCTGAAACGTGAAGGTGAAAATTTACATTATGATTTATATGTAAGTTTCCCTGAAGCTATTCTTGGAGTTTCTAAAGATATCGAAGCCATTAATGGTAAAGTAAGAATCAAATTAGAAGAAGGAATCCAATCTGGAAAAATACTTCGATTAAAAGGAAAAGGAATCCCAAGTATCAACGGATATGGAAATGGAGATTTGTTAGTTCATGTTAATGTTTGGACACCTAAAACATTGAATAAAGAACAAAAACAATTCTTCGAGAAAAACTTAGAAGACGATAACTTTATTCCAAATCCTGAGAAATCAGACAAATCATTTTTCGAAAAAGTAAAAGATATGTTTTCTTAATTTTTTTCGAATAAGAATAAATAGTAAGAAGTCCATCCCATGAAAATGAAGATGGACTTTTTTTATAAAACAATTCAAGCTATTTAATTTGTAATTATTTACTTTTACAACCGCAAGGTCAAAAAGACCCAACCGAAGAAGAAAATTCAAAAAATCAGCATGAACACCTTATTAGAAGTCAATAAAGTAGTGAAGCAATACGGCAATTATGTAGCGCTTAACGAAGTTTCTTTGTCTGTTCCTCAAGGCAGTATTTACGGACTTTTAGGTCCTAACGGTGCCGGAAAAACTTCCCTTATTCGAATCATCAATCAAATTACCATGCCAGATAGTGGTCAAATTATTCTGGATGGCGAAAAATTGCAACCCAAACACGTACAATATATAGGTTATCTTCCAGAGGAAAGAGGTTTGTACCAAAGTATGAAAGTGGGCGAGCAATGCTTGTATTTGGCACAAATGAAAGGTTTATCTAAGGCTGAAGCCAAAAAACAACTGGAATATTGGTTTGACCGATTGGGAATTCAAGGTTGGTGGAACAAGAAAATTCAGGAACTTTCTAAAGGAATGGCACAGAAAATCCAGTTTGTAGTTTGTGTTTTACACAAACCTAAATTGTTGATTTTTGACGAACCTTTCTCTGGTTTTGATCCTGTAAATGCTAATGTAATTAAAGATGAAATTCTGGCGTTGCGTGATGAAGGTGCTACTATTATATTTTCGACCCATCGAATGGAAAGTGTGGAAGAATTGTGCGATCATATTGCTCTCATTCATAAATCGAATAAATTAATTGAAGGGAAATTAGAAGATGTTAAAAGACAACATAAAACCAATAGTTTTGAAGTAGGTGTTTTAACCGATAACGTAGAAGGTTTGATGTTTGATATTACGCAAAAATTCACCGTCAATCCTGCTCATTTTAAATCGTTAAATAAAGAATTAAAACTCGAAATTCAAATTGGAAATTCACTTCCAAATGAATTATTACATCTCTTAACCCAACGCGGACAAGTCACTCATTTTGTAGAAAAAATTCCGAGTGTAAACGATATTTTTATACAAACAGTAACTAAATAAAAAACAATAAATAAATCCCAAATTCCAATCTTTTGGAATGTGAGATTTTAAAATTTGAAATTTGCGAAGTATGAGCATTATATCACTAATTATAAAAAGAGAGTTTTTTGCCAAAGTGCGCAACAAATCCTTTATTGTAATGACTTTTTTAAGTCCGTTATTGTTTGTGGGAATAGCGGTATTTGTAGGTTATTTAAGTTCGATGGAAGCCGATGTAAAACGTGTGGCCATTCATGACGAAACAGGTTTGTTTGTCAACGAATTTATGGCTCAAAATACCGAGGACAACGCATACAAATACTTTGATTTTTCCCAAATTGACAATCAGTTTTTAAAAGATAGTATTACTAATAATGGTTATGAAGGCATATTGGTTATCCCAAAAACAACTGATGTAACTGAATTAGAAAACAAAATTGAATTTATTTCTAACGCCAGTCCGAGCATTTCTTTTATCGAAAACGCACAGGATATTATAGCTAAAAAGCTAACTAAAATCAATCTTGAAAATGCCCATTTAGATACTTTGGCTATAAAAAAAGCGCAGGCTAGTGTGAATATTAATATTGCTAAAACTTCGGGAGAACAAGGTTTAAAAGGATTGAATGAAGCTAAAATTGCTATTGGAGGCGCTTTTGGTTATCTGATTATGATGTTCATTATTATTTATGGAAACATGGTAATGCGCTCCGTGATTGAAGAAAAAACAAATCGGATTGTAGAAATTATTATTTCTTCGGTAAAACCTTTTCAGCTGATGATTGGCAAAATTATTGGTACATCATTAGCGGGAATTTTACAGTTTACCATTTGGGTAATTATTGGACTTTCGCTACTGTTTGCTGCTTCGGTATTTTTTGGAGTAAATGTTGGTCCAGCGGCTAGCTTGCCTCCAACAATTATGGAAAATACACCAACAGAATTTGCAGGAACGGCTCAGCTTTTTATCAAAGAATTATGGAATTTACCTATTGCTAGTATCCTGATTGGTTTTGTGGTTTACTTCATTGGCGGTTATTTTTTATATAGTTCTTTTTATGCGGCTATTGGTGCTGCTGTTGATAATCAAACCGATTCGCAGCAATTCCTTTTGCCTGTAATTATGCCTTTGATGTTAAGCGTTTATGTTGGTTTTTTTAGTGTAGTCAATGATCCAAATAGTACCATTGCAGTTACTTTTTCGATGATTCCGCTTACTTCGCCAATTGTAATGTTAATGCGAATTCCTTTTGGAGTTCCATTATGGCAAATAGCCGTTTCAATTGCGTTATTGTTTGGAACATTTTTATTAGTGGTTTGGTTTGCCGCTAAAATATATCGGGTAGGAATATTGATGTACGGGAAAAAACCAAGTTGGAAAGAATTATACCGTTGGTTAAAATATTAATTTTTGGAAGTTACTAAGATTCTAAGTCGCTAAGAGTTTTAGCTATAAAAGAACTTAGAATCTTAGTAACTTAGAACCTTAGAATCTAAAAACATATGAGTAAAATACTAATTATCGAAGACGAAGCTGCTATTAGAAGAGTGCTTACTAAAATTCTTTCGGAAGAAAATGATACTTATCAGGTTGAAGAAGCTGAAGACGGCGTTTCGGGTTACGAAAAAATAAAAAATAACGATTATGACCTGGTTCTTTGCGACATTAAAATGCCCAAAATGGATGGTGTCGAATTATTAGAAGAAGTCAAAAAGATAAAACCTGAAATTCCTATGGTAATGATTTCTGGTCATGGCGATATGGAAACGGCGATTAATACGATGCGTTTAGGTGCTTTTGATTACATTTCAAAACCACCCGATTTGAATCGTTTACTGAATACGGTTCGCAATGCTTTAGACAGAAAACAACTAGTAGTTGAGAATAAAATTCTAAAGAAAAAAGTCAGCAAAAACTACGAAATGATTGGCGAAAGCGAAGCTATTAATCACATCAAACTGATGATTGATAAGGTTGCTCAAACCGAAGCTCGTGTATTAGTTACAGGTCCTAACGGAACCGGAAAAGAATTAGTAGCGCACCAATTGCATGAAAAAAGTGAGCGTGCCAGTTTTCCTTTAATCGAAGTGAACTGTGCTGCAATTCCGTCAGAATTGATAGAAAGCGAATTGTTTGGTCACGTAAAAGGTGCTTTTACATCGGCGGTGAAAGACCGTGCCGGAAAGTTTGAAGCGGCCGATAAAGGAACTATCTTTCTGGATGAAATTGGTGATATGAGTCTTTCGGCTCAAGCCAAAGTATTACGTGCTTTACAGGAAAATATTATTACCCGAGTGGGTGCTGATAAAGACATCAAAGTAGATGTGCGTGTGGTAGCAGCGACGAATAAAGATTTGAAAAAAGAAATCGAAGAAGGACGTTTCCGTGAGGATTTGTACCACCGATTGGCAGTAATTTTAATTAAAGTACCTTCGCTAAATGACAGACGCGAAGATATTCCGTTATTAGTGACTCATTTTGCCGAAAAAATTGCTACAGAACAAGGAAATGCAGTGAAGAAATTTTCGGATGATGCGATCAAATTGCTACAGGAATACGACTGGACGGGAAATATCCGCGAATTACGTAATGTGGTGGAACGTTTGATTATCCTTGGCGGAAGTCAAATTTCTGAAAATGATGTGAAGCTGTTTGCATCAAAATAATTAAATAATTTAAAGATTCAATGATTTAAAAATTAGAACATACAATCTTTTAATTTTTCAATTCTTAAATCTTTCAATATAAAATAAATGAAACTAAAAAAAATAAACGAAAAGTTACAGCAAGGATTAATTGAAAACGGATTAACCGAAGCAAATGATATCCAAAAAGAAACTTTTTCGGCTATAAAAAGTGGTGCCGATTGTATTATTATAGCTCCAGATGGAGAGGGAAAAACGACTACAATTGTGTTGAACGTAATTCAGCGATTGATTGGTTCTGTTGAAGAATCGCCAAGAGCTTTAATTATTGTGGAGGACAAAGACAAAGTTTTAGAAATGGAAGCGCTTTTTGAAAAGTACGGAAAGTACAGTGAACTGGAAGTGTATGGTGTGCATGACAAAGGCGATATGGATTATGATAAAAATTATGTTTCAACTGGAATCGACGTTTTAATTGGTACTCCAAACAAATTGAATGATATGTTTTCTACGGCAGGTTATAATGTAAACCGATTGAAAATGTTCATATTGGACGATGCAAATCCAATTTTAAAATTGCGTCATGAAACTAAGATTATGCGTATTTCGAATAGTATTGCTAAAACACAGCGTATAATTTTTGGAGATCAATTTTCAGAAAGAATCGAAATTCTGGCAGAAAAAATGATGGAAGAGCCTGAAATATTTGACTTTGAAGATTTTGAAGAAGAAGAGGATTTTGAAGAAGAAGAATTGGACGAAGATTTAGAAATTGAAGAAGGAGAAGAAGAATAAAAATAAAAATAGAGTATCATGGGATTAATGAAAGTGTTTTCGGGAAGTGAGATTTTAGCTTTGGCATTGAAAGAAAAAATTGAAGCGGTAGGAGTGGATACGGTAATAAAAGACAATATTCAATCGGCTAGATTGGCAGGTTTTGGAAGTTCAGGTTCGGCAGTAGAATTATTCATTCAGGAAACTGATTTTTCTAAGGCAAATCCTGTAATTGAGGAGTTTAGATTGAATATTTAATACAGCTCAGCAAAATTTAAAACTTTGTGCAGCAATAAAAAATAAAAGATGAAATACAAAATGTTGGTTCTTGACATGGATGATACCTTGTTGAACGATGACCATATCATTTCGGATGAAAATAGAGCGATGCTTATTAAAGCCAAAGAAAAAGGCGTACATGTTATTTTGGCTTCTGGGCGACCAACGCCTGCAATGATTGAATATGCCAGGGATTTGGGATTAATGGATTCGTATATGATTTCGTTTAACGGAGCCGTAATTACCGATTTGAAAACTAATGAAGTCATTTTCGAACAAACCTTGACTCAGGAACAAATTCATGCTTTGTATGATTACAGCCAAGAAAAGAAAACGCATATTATTACGTATCTGGACGGAAAAGTAATTAGCGAAACCCGTTCAGAATATATTGATATCGAAATTGATATCACTGGATTAGAACACGAAGTAGTTCCTAATTTCAAAGAGCGAGTTCAATCGGCGGCGATAAAATGTATTTTGCTGGAAGAGCCAGGTTATTTGAAAGAAGTTGAAGCCGATTTAAAAGCTACTATGCCACATTTGAGCGTATGTATGTCTAAACCTTTTTTCTTAGAAGCCGCTCAAAACGGAATCGATAAAGGTGCCAGTGTGAAATTCCTGGCTGATAAATTAAATATTTTGCAAGAAGAAGTGATTGCGGTGGGGAATGCAGGAAACGATTTAACGATGATTGAATATGCAGGCCTTGGTGTTTGGGTTGATAATGTGGATGCTCATTTAAGAGAGAAAGGCAATGTGATTGTAGCTTCTAATAATAATCACGGTGTTGCTGAGGTAATACAAAGATTTATATTGGCTTAAGATTTTTAAATTATAATTTAAACCATTAAGAAATTAAGGTGATTTAAGAGTAGTTCTTAATCTTGATTTTTTAATGGTTTTTTATTATTATAACTTATTATTGTCATTTCGATGAAGGAGAAATCTTCACAAGTAATTTTACAAAGTATTTTTAAGTATGTTACTTGTTTACTTTTGTGGACGCAAAGCTGGAGACATTCGCGTAGCGAGCTACACTTTACTGAGCAGTGTAATTATTCTTTAACTTTTTCAAGCACGCTTTCTATATTTATTCTTAATTGTTTTTGAAAAGTATCCCAATCTTTATAAATCCTTGCGGATGCTTCTTTCACTTTTATGTTTTGATACTTTGATAGATTAACTACAACCAAAGAAAGACTTTGGTTTATTTGTTGAGTAGTTTTAAATTCAGAGAAATTTGGAATTTTATAAGTATCAATGAAGCCTTTTCTAATTTGAAATTTTAGGTTATTTTGATTATCATTCCAAAATCTATTTTTTACTTTTTCATCATATTCATTGTTTTCTGTTTTACTTTTCCAAAGTTTAAAATCTACTACACAATTATCAAATAATGGTTTATCTATTATAGCAAAATCAAGATCACTATTCTCAGAGAATTTTCTTCCATAATTATTAGGGTCAATTGCAAAACCAGTTCTAGCACTACCAAGTAAAATTATTTGAGTTTTATTTAATGAAAATTTATCTGCTATGTATTGAGTAGTTTGTTCGTAAACTAATGGTTTTATTTTAAAAGCATAACAAAAATTACTTATTGTTAAAAAATTTAGAAGTGATTTCCGTTCGGTTTCGTCTAATTTAAAATAACTGTCTTTTAAAAATTTTGCTGTTTCAACTTGTTCTAATGGTTTTTCACATTCTAGAGAAGTATTAAGATAATTAATAATATTTACCATGTTTTTTATGTATTTCTATGATGTAATCTGTTCTTCTTTTTATGAACAACAGTTTTATTGTCGAATTAGATTTAGGTTCAGGATATTTTAAACGAGCTATTATTGATGCACATACCAAATCACTTAATTCACTATTTAAGTTTAAATTTAATGAACACAAAGTGTTTTCTAGACCTTGTTTTTCCGTACCGAAGTATGCTAGTTTTAAATAAAGTAGTGCAATCTCTTTTTTAGATAATATTTTTTTTAGTTTAGTTGCTAAAATTATTTCTTTAATTTTTCTTTTTATCGTTCTACGATATTGATTGGTTAAAACTCTGACTAATTGTTGCTCAATGGTGCTTGCACCTTCCTTTTTGTTATAAAACAATCTATTTCTTATTGCTCGAATGATTGCAATAATATCAAACCCTCTATGTTTATAAAATCTTCTGTCTTCACCGATAACTAAGAAATCTACAAGATTATTTAGATTAGTTAGGCTTGAATATTCATTTATATTTTTTCTTTCTGAATTAATTTTTTCTTTGATTTTATCTAAATCAAGTTGGATTTCTTTAAATATCAATTGGCGTAATCTTGAGTTAATGTATATAGTGTTACAAAATCACATAAAATCGAATTTTTATAAGAGTTATATTTTTTTGCATCTCAAATATATCAATAAATCACTACAAAATTTGAAATAGCATCTAAACTTTCTTATATCTCAGGTTTGCGTGAGGGATAGTAGCGGCATCTTTTATGGCTTTTTAGGAAAGCCATAAAGATAAAGCAAATAGCCCGACCCGAAGTTTTTACGGAGGGACACGCCCCAAATCCCACTTTTAATAAAATTTCAATTCGTTACGGTATTCTCGTATTTGTTTGTAAATTTGCGCACTCTATTTTTTTGACAACGATTTCATCAAATAGAGCCTACTTATGGAAAACAGAAAAAAAGTGGCCTTTTATACTCTGGGCTGTAAACTGAACTTTTCGGAAACATCGACGATTGCCCGAAATTTACAAGACGAAGGCTTTGACCGTGTCGATTTTGAGGAAGTTGCTGATATGTATGTCATCAATACCTGCTCGGTGACTGAAAATGCTGATAAACAATTCAAACAAGTGGTACGTAAGGCGATGAAGCTAAACGATAAAGCTTTTGTTGCTGCGGTAGGTTGTTATGCTCAATTAAAACCCGAGGAATTAGCTAATGTTGATGGAGTAGATTTGGTTTTAGGCGCTACTGAAAAATTCAAATTAGCCGATTATATCAATGATTTGTCTAAAAATGATATGGGCGAAGTGCATTCCTGCGAGATTGCCGAAGCCGATTTTTATGTGGGCAGTTATTCCATTGGCGATCGTACCCGTGCTTTTCTGAAAGTGCAGGATGGTTGCGATTATAAATGTACGTATTGTACGATTCCGCTGGCTCGTGGAATTTCCCGCAGTGACGAATTGCAGAACGTATTGAAAAATGCGTATGAAATTTCGAAGCAAAATATCAAAGAAATTGTCCTTACCGGTGTCAATATTGGCGATTATGGAAAAGGGGAATTCGGAAATAAAAAACACGAACACACTTTCTTGGAATTGGTTCAGGCTTTGGATGAAGTAGAAGGAATTGAGCGTTTGCGAATTTCATCTATCGAACCCAATTTATTGAAAAATGAAACGATAGAATTTGTTTCGAAAAGCAGAACTTTTGTACCGCATTTTCATATTCCGTTACAATCCGGAAGCAATGATATCCTGAAGTTGATGAAGCGTCGTTATTTACGTGAAGTCTATACCGAAAGAGTGAATAAAATTCGCGAAGTAATGCCTCATGCCTGTATTGGTGTGGATGTGATTGTTGGATTTCCCGGAGAAACCGATGAGCATTTCTTAGAAACCTATCATTTTCTGAATGATTTGGATATTTCGTATTTACACGTTTTCACCTATTCGGAGCGTGATAATACCGAAGCAGCTGAAATGCCAGGAGTGGTTCCTTCGAATGTTCGTGCGAAACGCAGCAAAATGCTACGTGGATTGTCGGTTAAAAAGCGTCGTGCTTTTTACGAAAGCCAGTTAGGAACCAGCAGAACGGTTTTGTTTGAAGGCGAAAATAAAGAAGGTTATATTCATGGTTTTACCGAGAATTATGTAAAAGTAAAAACGCCTTGGAATCCGGAATTGGTCAATACCTTACACCAAATTAATTTGACTAAAATTGATGAAGACGGAAGCGTAAGAATGGAATTTGCTTCTGCTTTAGTTTAAACATATAAGACATATAAGCTTTTTTATAATTATAAAAGACTATTAAAAGCGCATATAAGCTTTTACCATTAAGAGATTAAGAAATATAAGTTTAAAAACGTAGCAAAACTTAATTTGTTAGTGGTTTTTTCTTTTTACCACATAAGTCATTTAAGTTTTTTATAATTATAAAAGACTATTTTAAAAGCGCATATAAGTTTTATCATCAAGAGATTAAGAAAAATAATTGTAAAAGTTTAACAAAACTTAATTCCTTAATGTTTTTTTCTTTTTATCACATAAGTCATTTAAGTTTTTTATAATTATAAAAGATTATTAAAAGCGCATATAAGTTACCATTAAGAGATTAAGAAATATAAGTTTAAAAACTTAGCAAAACTTAATTCCTTAATGGTTTTTTATTTTATCACATAAGTCATTTAAGTTTTATTTAATCCATTAAGGAAATTAAGAAAAATAAAATTAGTAGTGTTCTTAACTTTCTTAAATCTTTTCATGGCTTAACATATTTTAATTTCCAAAGTTTAAATTTTATAAACTCTTTGTTTAATTGTATAAGGGAACACGAGTGTGGATGAGGTAATTTTAAGACAATTAAAATCGAATTATTATGAAGTCAAAATTATTTATACTTAGTGCATTAGTTTGTTCTGTTTTGTTCTCTTGTAAAGAAAATAACAAAACTGTAAAAGAAGAAAAAAAGGAAGTAAAAATTGAACGTAAGAAACCCAATAATATCACTTATCATTTTGAAAAGACTAAAAGCTGGTTGGAAAAAACAGCAAATGATAGCACCCAATTTCAGATTGTTTCTGCTATTAATAGAATCGATGCAAAAAATCTTAAGAAATTAGATTCTATTGTTGTGCCAAATGACACCAAAGATGATATAGCCCATTATTTGCCTTTTCCACTTCAGGTTCCTTATTTGAAAGATATTAGTAAAATTATTTACTTCTCCTATCCAACACAAACATTTGGAGCTTATGAGTACGGAGAATTGATTTACACAGGACCAACTAATATGGGAAGGGAAAAAGATAAAACGCCAACAGGATTGTTTTTTACCAATTGGAAAGCCGAAAAAACAACCAGTACTTTTAACGACGAGTGGGATTTAAAATGGAACTTTAATATTGAAAATAAATTAGGTGTTGGATGGCACCAATATGAATTACCAGGTTATCCAGCCTCACATTCTTGTTTGAGACTTCAGGAAAGTGATGCTAAAAAACTTTATACCTGGGCTGATGAATGGATACTTCAGGATGATGAAAACGTAAAAGTAAAAGGAACTCCAGTAATTGTTTTTGGCGCTTATCCATTTGGACAACCAAAACCTTGGTATCAGTTAGTTTCAAGCCCTAATAGTTTGGAAATTTCAAAAAGTGATATTGAAAAAGAAACGCAGCCACATATGAATACCATTTTAAAAGAACAAAAAAATAGAGAAATGCTTAAAGGCAAAAAATAAGTAAAAATTACAAATAATTAAACCATTAAGAGATTAAGAAAAAATAAGTATGAAACTTATAAACTTAACTTCTTAATGGTTTCTTTTTTATAGATTATTTTACGGTTTCTATCAAACGGATAAATTCTGCTTTGTAACCGTCTTCGTCATTAGATAAGCCTTCTTTTGCAAGGTTTTTTATCTTTTCGGTTTCCTTATTCGGAACCAAATTTGAGTCTCTTAATTTCAATCCAAACCAGGCTACGGCTGTTGTAAATTTGAAATCAGCAGAAGAATTATTTAGTGGAACTAATTTGTTATCAATTACTTTTACCATTTCAATACTTTTATCACCATCGGGTTTTTTGTAACGGAATTTTATCGTTGCCAAATCTCCAGAATAGTCATTGTCAGTCGAGTTGGTTTTGGTGTATTTCAAATCAGGTAAATTGTTGCTAAAATCACTTTTTACTCCTGTTGGAATGATTTCGTACAATGCTGTAACGGTGTGTCCACTTCCTAATTCACCAGCATCAATGGCATCATTTACAAAATCTTCGGGGCGTAATTTTCTGTTTTCATATCCAATTAATCGATAAGCCTGAACGTGTTTTGGGTTGAATTCAATCTGGATTTTTACATCTTTGGCAATAGCAAACATCGAACCTTTGAATTCTTTTCCTAAAAAACGATTGGCTTCCTGAATGTTATCGATATAAGCATAATTTCCGTTGCCTTTATTCGATAAAGTTTCCATTTTGCTGTCTTTGTAATTACCCATTCCATAGCCTAAACAAGTCAGGAAAACACCAGATTTTCTTTTTTCTTCGATCAGAGTTTGCATATCTGTATTAGACGAAGCTCCAACATTAAAATCACCGTCAGTTGCCAAAATCACACGATTGTTTCCTCCTTTGATAAAGTTCTCCTGAGCTAATTTGTAAGCCAATTCTATTCCTGCACCACCTGCAGTACTTCCGCCAGTATTAAGTTTTTCTAAAGCTTCAATTATCGTTTCTTTTTTATCTCCGGCTGTTGGGGGCAAAACCATTCCTGCTGCTCCAGCATAAACCACAAGGGAAACTTTATCTTTTTTTCGCAATTGGTTTACTAAAATTTTCAATGATTGTTTGAGTAATGGTAATTTGTTAGCTTGACTCATCGAACCTGAAACATCTATTAAGAAAACCAGATTAGAAGCAGCTAAACTTTCTGTTGGAATATTTTTTCCCTGTAAACCAATTTTAAGTAATTGATGTTTTGGATTCCAAGGACAATCGCTGTATTCCGTATTAATCGAAAATGGATTCGTGTCCTGTGGTTGCGGATATTTGTATTTGAAAAAGTTCATCATTTCTTCAACTCTTACCGCATCTTTTGGTACGACTTGTCCGTTGTTGATAAAACGTCTTACATTGGTATAAGAAGCATTATCCACATCAATAGAAAAGGTAGAAAGTGGTGCATTTTTTGGACTTTCAAATTGATTTTCTACAAAGCTTTCATAATCTTCCTGAGAAACTTCGATAGACTTTGGAGGCAAGACTTTTAGTTCTGTTTTTTTCTGTTTATCCAGTTTTTTAAGTTTTCTCTCTAATTGTTTGGGAGATAAATTTTTATACGTTCCGTTTTTGGTAGTGATTAGAATCACTCCATTTGCACCACGATTTCCATAGATTGCTGTTGAAGAAGCATCTTTAAGAACGTCTATCTTTTCAATATTATTAGGATTTATTGCTGACAAATCAGTATTCACAGGAACTCCGTCTACAATATACAATGGCTCATTTGTTGTTGTAATTGTTGCATTTCCACGAATGACAATTTTATTTTCAGTTCTAGACGTTTCTTTTTTTAACTTTGATTCTATTTGAAGTCCAGCAACTTTTCCCTGCAATGCTTCAGTTATGTAAGCTGGTTTTGCTTTTTCTAAATCAGCAACAGTAACGACGCGACTAGGCATGTTATCACGCTTGTTAATATTCATCAAGCCATTGTTGTTACCATTATTTACAACTATTGATTGGCTGTTTTTTATACTAGCAACAGAACCCGTCATACTGGTTTTTTTTTGAGTAGCATAACCCACAACAACTACTTCATTCAAAGCCATTGAATTATTAACCAATTTCATGTTTATTTTATCATCTTCTGTAACAATTGCATAGCTATTTTCATAACCTATATATGAAAAAACAAGTTGATCTCCTTTTTCTGCTTCAAGTTTAAATTCTCCATTAGAATCACTTAAAGTTCCTTTTATTTTACCTTTAATTTGGATGCTAACCGCTGGAATAGGTGAGTTGTTTTCATCAGTTACAATTCCAGAAATAGTTCTCGTTGCTTCATTGTAAGTTGAGGTAACTCTGGCTGAGGGATTATTTTCGGCTAAAACTAAGGCTTCATTTTTTTGACTATTTGAAACGATTTCTTTTTTATAATTACGGATGTTCTCCTTTATTTCTACTTCAGAGTCAGCAGTAACAATAGCTGTTTTTTTACTTTTTTTATTATCTGATATTGCTACAGTTGTTTGTTTTTCTATTTGTTTTTTCAGAATCGAACTTGCCTCAGGTTTTATTTTTGCTGATGGTTTTTCCGTTGTATTGGTACCGTGTTTTTCTGTACTAACTACTGGATTTTCTTTGCTTTCTTGGGGAATAGTTAGCTCCGAATCAGATTTTAAAAATTGGTAACCCAAAGAAACAAATAATAGAAGTGAAGCAGCAATGGCTAATTTTTTCCAGAGTACAATTGCTTTTTTATCTTCTTTTTTGTCGAGTTTTTCTTCTACACGAGACCACACTTTTTCAAATGCAGCAAAGTCTTTTTCTTCGCCTTTTTGAGCCGCATTTTTTATTTTTTCGAATATTTTATCTTGATTGTCCATGACTATTTCGCTTTTTGGTAATACAAATTGTTTACTAACTCTTTCAGTTTTGTTTTCGAAGCATTCAATTGTGATTTGGATGTGCCTTCGGAAATATTGAGCATAGTCGCAATTTCTTTGTGGGCATAGCCTTCAATAACGAAAAGATTAAAAATAGTTTTACAACCTTCAGGAAGTTGGTTGAGTAAATTGAGTAAATCTTCCTCTTCAAGTTCAGTTACTTCATCAGTAAAAGGTTGCGAGAGCAATTTGACATCATCGAGATACAAATTGAAATTGGTTTTCTTTTTGATGGTTGCCAAACAATGATTGACAGTTATTTTTCGAGACCAGGCTTCAAAAGCAGCTAGTTCTTTAAGTTGATCGAGTTTGGTGAAAATAGTGTAGAAAGCGTCGGCCAATGCTTCTTCTATTTCTTCTTCCTTCTTTAGGTAGCGCTTGCAAGTGCGATACAATTTTGGAGCCATAAGCTCATACACTTGACGCTGAGCATCCCGGTGCATCTTTTTGCAGTCAGAAATTAAGTTTTCGTTTATCACAATTGTTGTCTTTCTACTAAAGAGGATTAAAAACAGAAAAAGGTTGGGAGCGAAGTTGGATTTTTTTAAATAAAATAGTTTATTCTTTTTTTAGCACATAAGACAGAAAAGTTTTTTACCATTAAGAGATTAAGAAAAATTAAGCGTAAAACTTAATTAAACCCAACTTCTTAATGGTTTTTATTGTAGAAGTTAATTTAGTTTCTGTTGACCTAAATTAATAATTTTAACGAATTGATATAATCGGTGTCAAATTCAATGACTCTTATTTTTTCGGGATTAAAACTTAATTCGCCTCCAAATTCACCTCTAATATCTAGAAAGTCAATAGTTAGTTCTTCATTGTTTAATTCAATCAGTTTTCCTAAATATGCGGATTTAGCTGACTTTTTTGCAATTTGAAAAACACCGTGTTTCTTATCAATATAGCGAATAATAGCATCTAAATCTTTGATAGGAATAATGTCTTCAGCATTTGTTTTGACTCCTTTTAAGCGAATTACTTTTTCAGTGAATTCAATATCTTCATCTCTGTAAATGTTTTCTACATTCTTATTTCTAAGAATAACATAACCATCAACTATAAAGTCAATAGGATTATTTCTTAATAAAATCCAATCATCAGAATAGTCGATAAGAAAGCCATTGTAAACTTCTTTTTTATCCTGAAATTCGATTGAAATTAATTGTCTTAAATATTGTTCCATTTTGTTAAGTTTTTAAGGAATTCCAATAATTGGAATTTGGAATTTATCCCGAGGCTTAGGGATTGGAATTTATTTTTTAGGGATTAGTTGACCAAATACTACTGTTTTTTATAAACACACGTCGGTTGAGTTTTAGCTGGGCAATGATTAATTCGGCAATATCATCGCATTGCATTACTTTCTCAGGATTTCCATCGGTTAGTTTTAAATCTTTAGCCATGTCAGTAGCCACAGTACTTGGCGTTAAAGCAGTAACTCGAATATTGTGTTTGCGAACTTCCTGCATCAAAGAATCGGTCAGTCCCAGAACTGCAAATTTAGACGCACTGTAAGCACTTGTTAGCGCATTTCCTGCTAATCCCGCTGTAGATGAAATATTGATAATGTCACCTGTTTGTCTTTCGATCATATTAGGTAAAACGGCACGCGTAGTATAATACGTTCCCATTAAGTTCACTTTAATGATGCGTTCCCATTCCGTTGGTTCCAGTTCTAAGAATTTTCCAAAAGCAGCAATTCCGGCATTGTTGATTAAAATATCAATAGTTTTGAATTCGGCTAAGGCTTTTTCAACAGCAGCGTTTACAGAATTAATATCCGAAACATCGGCAGTTATAGCTAATACTTTTACTCTTAAAGATTTGATTTTTAATGCTACGGCATCAATATCGTCTTGTGTCCTTGCTACTAAAATGATGTTTACGCCTTCTTTAGCTAATGCAATTGCAATGGCTTTTCCTATTCCTTTTCCTGCGCCAGTAATTAACGCATTCTTGTTTTTTAAATCGTTCATGATTATTTAAGGTTGAGTGATAATTTATAAATTGTAGTTTCGAGAATTTCAGTATCCTTGTCTTCGCAAAGTAGAAATTCAATTTTGTTATTCTCTTTTTTGAAAAGAGTAATTCCTTCAAATTTGTGTGTTGTACTAATTTTTTTGGTGAAATCAATTTTCATGGTTTCCAAATCAATTCTTCCAATGATGCTTCCCAGTACTTCGCCATCATCATAAGTAGATTGGGTATCTTCGGCTGTTGCCAAAAAATAGATTTTAGCATCAACCAAAACTGCATCGGTAAAACTAGTGCGGACTCCTTTTATTTTTGGAAGTTTATAATCATTAGACAACAAACTGAATTCCTGATCTAATTTTTTAGCATGAAAGCTAAAAAGTGTGTTTTTGTTTGAGATTCCGTTTCCGCGATTAAAGAAATACCAGTTTTCGCCATCGTGAATAGCGCCTTCGAGATTGAATTCGTCGGGTTTGATGGAAGCAAAATTTTGCATGACTTCATACAGATTAACTAAATTATTAGTTTTAATTTTCTTTTTTTGTGCCAAATCAAATTCGATCATCGCATTCCTTTTTGAGGTAGAACCCGAACCAAATACATAAAGCGTATCTTGAAAAGCAGTCATGGCTTCAAAGTCGGGTTTGTCTTTTTTGATAATGTTTTCGGATGGATTATCTATTAACGGATGACGTTTTAAGTCTTTTGAATCAATATGATATTCGTATAAAAAACCGCTGTTATCGCCCACAACGAATAAGGAATTGTCTTTGTAGAAGAGTCCTGAGGCAGAACCGATTCCGATAATGTGAAATAATAATTCGAGTGTGAATTTTTCCATAGATATTGTTTTGAAAACGGATTTTATAGCCCAGATAATAGCGGTATCCTTTTCCTTTTTTCTTTAAAAAGGAAAAGATAAAGCGGATAGCTGGAAATAGCTCCTGATAACGCAATTTAAAAGACTAAAATTATAGTATTTATTCCTTATATTTGAGAGTACAACGTTAAAATATTCCTTATGAAGTCGATTAATCCAGATGATTTTAAAGTAACGAAGGCGATTAGTTTGTCTAAAATCCCAACGAATTTATTTAATAAAGCCAGTGACGATGATAAGGAGGAAAAGTTAGATAAGGTTCAGGCTAAGTTGAGTGCATTGCAAGATGTGATGTATGCGCACAATAAATATGGTGTTTTGATTTGTTTGCAAGGCATGGATACATCAGGAAAAGACAGTTTAATTCGGGAAGTTTTTAAGGAATTTAATCCGCGTGGAGTAGTGGTTAGTAGTTTTAAAACACCAAATTCTACTGAGTTAGAACATGATTATTTATGGAGACATTATTTGGCTTTGCCCGAAAAAGGGAAGTTTGCCGTTTTTAACAGAACGCATTATGAGAATGTTTTGGTTACCCGTGTGCATCCGGAATATATTTTGAATGAAAATTTACCTGGAATCAATACGGTGGATGATATTACAGCTACGTTTTGGGAAAATAGAATGGAGCAGATTAAAAATTTTGAAAAACATGTTACTCAAAACGGAACTATTGTGTTGAAGTTTTATTTGCATTTGAGTAAAGACGAACAGCGAAAACGCTTGTTGCGACGTTTAGAGGAAGAACAACATCATTGGAAATTTTCTCCTGGGGATTTAAAAGAGCGTGAACGCTGGGACGATTATATAAAATGTTACGAAGAAGCTATTAATAAAACCAGTACTAAAAATGCGCCTTGGTTTGTTGTGCCTGCCGATGATAAAGAAATGTGCCGATATATTGTAGCCAAAATTATTTGGGAAACCATGAAGCAATTTTCAGACATTAAAGAACCAGAATTAGACGATAAGGTCAAAATGAATTTTGCCATGTTCAAAGAACAATTGACAAAAGAATAAAATAAAAACAGCTGACTACTATTTAAAGCGGTCAGCTGTTTTTGTAATAAAATTTCAGTTTTTACAATTTGAAACCATAAGCTAGTCTAAGTGCTATCTGACCGGCACCTTGTCCTGGAGTTCCGTTGTTGTTTACTGTTGGAAAATCAGAATAGTGTTCATAACGTGCTGAAATATCAATGTATTTAGTGGCATATCCAATTCCTGGTGATACTAAGAATGAAGTTTGATTGTAATTGTTAGTTACAGGGAAAGCTGCTCCAGCTTCGCCAATTATATAAAATTGATCATTCCATACAAAGGCTTTTAGACCTGCTTTTGCCGGAATGAAACCTAAATCTTTCCCATCGCTTTTGCTTACAAATAAGTTGTTATAACCTGTAGTTAGCGTGATAGAATATCTTTTTGTTAGGTCATATTGTAGTCTGGCATCTCCACCAAGGGCTAATTTATATGGTTTTTCTGTGCCATAGCCAGCATTTAATCCAAAACCAAGTCGGAAACCTTGCTCGTATTTTGCAGTTTCCTGAGCTTTTGCTCCATTAAAAGTAAATAATGCCAGTGCAAATAGAAAGGCAGCTGTGATTTTCTTTGTAGTTTTCATAATTTGAGGGTTTTAAATAATTAAATTTTTATTTTTTTTCTGTTTAATGACATCCATATTAATGGTTGTACTAGTGCTAAAAAACGTTAATTGTTTCCAAATGTTGTGGTAATTATTGCTTTTTTGGTTTTAAAAAAGGCTTGGTGTTGACTGTCAACAGAATATGTTTTTGTTTTAAATTCTGTTCTTGACCGGACTGTTTACTTTTTTGAGTTTTAAACAGAAAAATAATATTTGGATTCCAACCTTGCTATCATTTTACTTCTGCTTACCTTTGTCGCCTTAAAAAAATAAAGTGACTTTAGCTACTTATACCAAAGAATTCTCTTATAATTTACGATTGGCATATCCTATTATTTTAGGAATGCTTGGACATACCTGTGTGGGACTTGTAGATAATGTAATGGTAGGGAAATTAGGCCCTACAGAATTAGCAGCTGTTTCTTTGGCTAACAGTTTTATATTTGTAGCCATGTCATTAGGAATTGGTTTTTCTACTGCAATTACGCCTCTGGCTGCCGAAGCTGATGGCGAAAAAAATGTTGAAAAGGGCAGAAGCGTGTTTCATCATGGGTTGTATTTGTGTACTTTTTTAGGTTTCTTTTTGTTTGCATTGGTGGTTTTTGCTAAACAGTTCATGGGACTTATGGGACAACCTGAAAATGTAGTTGCACTGGCTAAGCCCTATCTTGATATTGTAGCTTTATCGTTAATTCCATTGATTATTTTTCAAGGTTACAAGCAATTTGCCGATGGAATGAGTGAGACTAAATATGCCATGTGGGCTACTATTTTAGGAAATGTGATTCACATTTTTTTGAATTATGTATTCATTTACGGAATTTGGTTTTTTCCAGAACTGGGAATGGTTGGTGCAGCTGTAGGAACCCTTGTTTCTCGTTTTATGATGTTAGTATACATGCATTATAAAATGAAAAAGAATGCTAAGTTTCATCCGTTTTTTGAAGGTTTTTCATTTCGAAAAATTGAGAAAGCAATCAGTTTAAAAATCGTGCAATTAGGAGCGCCTTCATCCATGCAAATGTTTTTTGAAGTAGGATTGTTTACAGGAGCAGTTTGGCTTTCTGGACGATTGGGAATTGCTAATCAGGCAGCGAACCAAATTGCACTGAGTCTGGCTTCTATTACTTTTATGTTTGCCATGGGATTGAGTGTTGCAGCTACCATTAGAGTAGGAAATCAAAAAGGCTTGGGTGATTATAAGAAAATGAAAATAGTGGCTTTTTCTATTTTTTTACTGGCTGTTTTACTCGAAATTTTCTTTGCCTTGTTTTTTGTTTTATTTCATAAACAAATGCCCGCTTGGTTTGTAGATATGGGGAATTTGAAAGACCTGGCAGCAAATACCGAAGTAATTACCATAGCAGCAAAATTGTTATTAGTGGCGGCTGTTTTCCAAATTTCCGATGGAATTCAGGTTGTGGTTTTAGGAGCATTGCGTGGTTTACAAGATGCTAAAGTTCCTATGTATATTACCTTTGTAGCCTATTGGGTTGTGGGGTTTCCGGTATCTATTTACCTCGGATTTTACACCAGTTTAAAAGCAGTTGGAATTTGGATTGGACTTTTGGCAGGATTAACAACAGCAGCTTTATTTTTGTATATTCGCTTCATTAAATTAACAAAGCAGTTAATTTTAGAAAAGCATTAAAAATAAGAAATAGTGGTTTGTTTTTCGAATAGAAATACAACAACTAAAAAATAATTAAATAATTACAGAATGGAATTACCTAAATTTTTACTTGGCGACAACACTGATTTTCCAGATGATATTTTTATCATTCATTTAGATTATCCAAGATTTATTATCAATCTAAAAGATGATGAAGTGGAATTTATGGAAGAAGCAGAAGATCTTGACGAAGCCGAATTGAATGCTGAAATGGAAGGATTGATCGAAGAAGCCAATACTTTTTATGATAGAGAAATGGAACGTTACGAAAAAGAGTAGTTTTGCTATTTAAAACTTTGTAAATAAACAGTTTAATGGCTGTAAAATGATTAAATTTAAATCATTTTACAGCCATTTTTCTTTTGAATGTTTTTTCTGAAATAAGGGTAACAAAATCAAATCCTAATTGATATATAATAAACTTTAAAAAATAAGAAAATGAAAAATTTTAAAAAAATAACTGTTGTTTTAACTTTGGCTTTTTATGTTTCAGCCAATGCTCAGGAAACCACTGCAAGTAGAGCTAAAGTGAGTTTAGGTAAAGAAAATGCTGCGGTTGAATCCAATCTAAAAGGAATCAATACAGTGAATAACGGAATGCCAAATCGAATTTCGATGAATGTTACTGTTGCCAAACAGACACAAGGAACGACTTTTGGCGAAAAAGTAAATTCAGGTAAAATAAATATTAGACTGATTGAAAATGGCTGTATTGTTTTATTTCCTCAAAATATGGGATATAAGATTAATGTAAAAGAGAATAGCATTAATGAGCTAACAGCAAGTGAGCGTTCCTCTTTTGGAGAAAAAGTCAATCAAGGCTTGCATGCTGCTGGAAGTGTAATTTCGCAGGGAGCATCATTATTGGGAGGTGTCTTACCAGGTGGTGCTATTATCTCGGCTTCGGTTTCAAGTGTGGGGAATTTAGCGGGTGGCGCTGGTGGAGGTGCTGCTGCAGCATCTTATGCTAAAAATTCCAAGAAAGTAGTTCCAATTCAGGATCAGGAAACAGATGCTATCATGGAATTGCCAGATGGTGAATTTGAATTGGCATTTGTGATTTCGCAAAAAGCCACTTCTGGATTAAAAGATACTTTGAAAACTCAGGTTCGCATTGGTTTTTCAATAGAAAATGGCATCTTGAAAACCAAACATGATACAGCTAAGAATTCCATTAGTAATATCAGATAACATCTAAGGTTTATTTTTTAAAATATTTTTCTAATAATAACTGAGCGGCAGCAAAAGGTGAGGATTCATTATTTTGCACCGCTTTTTTAGTTTTTTCTAATAAATCCTGAATATCAGTATTCGAATAAAAATGATGCTTTAATTGTTCGTTGATGGTTTCAAATAACCAAAATTCATTTTGCTCGGCTCTTTTGGAATCGAATGAACCATTATTTTTTGTGTGCTCTATGTATTTAGAAATCATTTGTTCTACTTCAGGAATTCCTTCATTTGTTTTAGCACTACAAGTGGTTACCATAGGAGTCCATCCTGATTTTTTTGAAGGGAAAAGATGCAAAGCACGACCCAATTCAGTTTTTGCCTGTGTAGTTTTTGGAATGTTTTCACCATCGGATTTATTGATCACAATAGCATCAGCCATTTCCATAATGCCTCTTTTTATACCTTGTAACTCATCGCCAGCTCCAGTAATTTGTAATAGTAAAAAGAAATCCACCATGCTGTGAACAGCAGTTTCGCTTTGTCCTACGCCTACAGTTTCGATAATAATGGTATCAAATCCAGCAGCTTCACAAAGGATGATAGTTTCCCGGGTTTTACGAGCCACGCCGCCCAGCGTTTCTCCAGAAGCAGAAGGACGCACATAAGCATTGGGATCTTTGGCTAATTCTTCCATTCGGGTTTTGTCTCCTAAAATACTTCCATGCGAAACAGAACTGCTGGGATCAATGGTTAATACGGCTATTTTTTTGCCCTGGCTGCTTAAGTGTTTTCCAAAAGCTTCTATAAATGTACTTTTTCCCACTCCAGGAACACCAGTGATTCCTATTCGAATGGATTTATTGGCATGTGGCAAACAGGCATTGATGATTTTATTAGCTTTTGAAAAATGATTGGGATTGCTACTTTCAATTAAAGTAATGACCCGACTGAGCGCACTAATTTCTCCTGCTAAAACCTGAGCAATGAGTTCTTCGGTACTGGGTTGCGCCATTCGGGCTTGCTGTATTTTTTTCAATACAGCAGCATTGAAAATTTCAGGACTGTCTTGGTTGGGTTTCTCTTTTTTCAAAATACAGAATGCTTTTTGTAAAAATAATACTTTTGGAGGGAAAGTAGCAGTTGTTTTTTTACCGCAAAGATTCACAAAGTAAGCGCAAAGATTCGCAGATCTTTTTTACTGCGGTGTTTGTCTTGTGATATTATTGATATGTTTATGATACTAGCAAATTAGTGAATATCTTTGCAAAACTATGAGCAATATTATTTTAATTTTTATCTATTTACTGCTAGGAGTTGCATTGCAACGCATCAAATGGTTTCCTACTGATAGTTTTAAACTAATAAACAAGATTGTTGTTTATATCTGTCTTCCTTCTTTGGCTTTGTATTATATTCCTAAAGTGCATTGGAATAACGAGTTATTATACCTTATTGGAGTAACCTGGATTGGATTTGCAATTGCCTTTTTCTTATTTCGATTTTTAGGTAAAAAGTATGGTTGGTCTAGAAAATTAATTGGTTGTCTTATTATTACAGGAGGTTTAGGAAATACTTCGTTCTTAGGTTATCCAATTGTAAACGCATTATACGGTTCTGAAGGATTGAAAATGGCTATTTTAGTAGATCAGCCTGGAACTTTTGTAGTGCTTTCTACTATTGCAGTGGTGGTCGCTACATTGTATTCTAAAGAAGCAACTAGTGGTGGTAAAATAATTAAAAAAGTATTCTTATTTCCTCCCTTTATTACTTTTTTAGTGGCTTGTTTTGCTAATGTTTTAAACTTGGATTTTCATGATTATTTCCAGTGGACTTTATTAAAAGTGGGTAGTTTACTCACGCCATTAGCGATGATTTCTGTTGGTTTGCAATTGCATTTTGATAGTAGGAGTAAGCATTGGAAATTCCTCTGGATTGGATTGGCTTATAAACTAATAATTACTCCTGCAATATTGTTTTTACTGTATGTAGTTATCCTGAAACAAAACTCTTTGATGATTCAAGTTGCTATTATTGAAGCGGCAATGGCACCAATGATTATGGCGAGTATTTTAGCTTCTTCCCACGGTTTAAAACCACGTTTGAGTAGTATGATGATTGGTTTTGGAATTCCTATTTCGTTTGTTACTCTGGCTTTTTGGTATCTTATTTTGCAATACATCTAGAGAAAATCTTTTAAGGCTTGTAAATAATTATTGATATATTTGGTAAACATTATACTTGTTTTCGAATGTAATTAAAAATCAATAAACGACCATGATAATAGTAAGCAAAATTTTAATAGCCTTAGTTGCAATAGAACATTTGTATATTTTATACATTGAAATGTTTGCCTGGGAAACTAAAGGAAAGGCAACATTTAGATCACTACCTGCAGATTTATTTAAACCTACTAAAGGGCTGGCAGCTAATCAGGGATTGTATAATGGTTTTTTAGCGGCTGGTTTGTTGTGGTCTTTGTGTATCGAAAATCAAGAATGGTCTTTTAATATTGCTGTTTTCTTCTTGGGTTGTGTAATTATTGCAGGTGTTTTTGGAGCTTTTACAGCAAGCAAAAGTATATTTTTCAAACAAGGATTACCAGCTTTAATAGCATTGCTATTTGTGATTTTAAGTAGATAAAAATTCAGATATTAAACTTTGTTCCCTGCTTGTAAGTCATGCATTTAAAAATAAAATATCATCTCTTTAACAAATTTTTATTCTTATTAAAAAACGACAATTAGTATTTTTTGACTAATTTTATAGAACTTATATAAAAATAACAATTATGGCAACAATACGTTTAGGAGATATAGCTCCAGATTTCAAAGCAGAAACTACACAAGGTACAATACAATTTCATGAATGGTTAGGCGATTCGTGGGGTGTTTTATTTTCGCACCCATCAGATTTTACGCCTGTTTGTACTACAGAATTAGGAACAGTAGCGAATTATTTTAATGAATTCCAAAAAAGAAATACTAAGGTTATTGCCTTGAGTGTTGATGGATTAGAATCGCATTTAAAGTGGATTAAAGACATTGAAGAAACTCAAAATGTAACTTTACAATATCCAATTATTGCTGACGAAAATAAAGAAGTAGCAAATTTGTATGATATGATTCATCCAAATGCCAATGATACTTTTACAGTTCGTTCAGTATTTATTATTGGAGCAGATAAAAAAGTAAAATTAATTTTGACGTATCCAGCTTCAACAGGAAGAAATTTTGACGAATTGCTACGTGTAATTGATAGTTTACAGTTAACAGCTAATTATAGTGTAGCTACACCAGCAAACTGGAAAGACGGTGACGATGTAGTTATTTCGCCAGCAATAAAAGACGAAGATATTCCAGCGAAATTTCCAAAAGGATTCAATCGAATTAAATATTATTTAAGAACAACTCCGCAGCCTAATAAGTAATCGGAATTGATTATATAAAAAAACGGAGTCTCAAATTGAGAATCCGTTTTTTTATGGTCTTTACTTTACTAACAGAAAGTTGTTGATATCGACCTTATGGTTATTCCAGTTGATTTGCATTACATTTTGAATCAGTTTCATCAAATCATTAAAGTTATGCGGTTTGACTGCATAAAAATTAGCTCCAAGATCCAGACTCAAATCAATATCTGATTTATTAGCACTCGTTGAATAAATAATTACTGGAAATTCATTGATGCTAGGTTCATTACGTATCTCTTTTAGGAATTGAAACCCAGATTTTCTGGGCATATTTAAATCTAAAAAAACAACTCCGTTTTGAGATTTATTTTCTTTAATGCTATCTAAAAGATTTTCTCCATTTTTATGAATATGAAGTTTTACTAATTCGTTAGATTTATCAGTAACACTTTCTACAGCATCATTAAAAAACATTAGATCGTCATCGTCGTCATCAGCATAAAAGATACTTATTTTACTCATATAGTTTAGAATTTAATATGTAAATGTATCTTTTTAAAACCAATAAAAATTCACTTTTTTGAGCTTAAATTTATAAATTTTATTGGTTTTTTTCTTTCAAATCTTCGTTGAGCTCTTGTATTGCCTTTCTTCTTTTGTCTTTTAAATTTTTAAAATGGGTAGGGCTAAAACCAGTTATTTTTTTAAACTGAGTTGAAAAAGCTGATAAACTGCTGAAATGAAGTTTGGTAGCAATTTCCGAAAAATTATTTTCTTCAAACAAAATCATTTCTTTTGCTTTCTCCATTTTGAGTAAGTTGGTATAATTGATAATGGTATTAGAAGTTACTTCAGAAAAAGCATTCGATAAATAATTGTAATCTAAATCTATTTTTTCGGTTAAAAAGTCTGAAATGTTCATTTTTTCTCCTTTGTCGGAATTGACATATTCCTGGCAATAATTTTTAATTTTTTCGATTAAAATTGCCCCTTTGCTTTCAATAAGTTCAAGCCCGACTTTTTTAATTATAGCATTTAGTTTTTTCTTCTTTTCGGCATTTATCTCTTCCTTTATAACTGCTTCTCCAAGTTCTATTTTTACAGGCTGTAATTCTAGTTCTTCAAGAGCTTCTTTAACTACTACTTTGCAGCTTTCGCATGCCATGTTTTTAATATAAATTTTCATTTAGATAATTTTTAAACAAACTGCTTTTTTGAATTTTCTATGTAAATATATACTTTTTCAGAATAGAAAAATGAAGCGATTCGATCTAAAATTTTTAAGAACGTGATGTTTTAATTTGGTCTGATTTTAATGTAATTCTTTACATACACTTTTGGATAATCTAAGCTTAAAATCCCAGGTTGATTTTGGCATACTGCAATAACATAATGGTTTTGGCATCTTTCAGTTCTCCTGTTTCAATCATAGTATAAGCCTGGTCGAAAGGCATTTCGATCACTTCGATGTTTTCTTGTTCGTGCTCTAATCCTCCGCCTTCGCTTACTTTCATGGAAGCATCATATTCACCCACAAATAAATAAAGAATTTCAGTAATGGCTCCGGGAGACATATAGGTTTCCATGATTTTTTTTACTTTAGAAATTCTATAACCGGTTTCTTCTTCCGTTTCTCTGATGATGCATTGTTCAGGTTCATCCTGATCTAATAATCCAGCACAAACTTCAATCATCATTCCGCTTTTATTTCCGTTTAAATACGTTGGGATACGAAACTGACGAGTTAGAATAATAGTTTTATCTGTTGTGTTATAAAGTAAAATTGCAGCTCCATTTCCACGATCGTAAACTTCTCTTTGTTGTGTAATTATGCTATTATCTGGTTTTTGATAATCAAAAGTTACTTTGTTTAAAATGTACCAGTTATCTGAAAGTAATTCTGTTTTTTGGATGGTTATTTTTGGGTCGTTCATTTGTTATTTATTTTAGAGCTAAAAAAAACGTCCCGGTATCGGGACGTTAAGTTATTATTTTAAGATAGTTTGCTTTCTGTCTGGACCAACAGAAACAATTTTGATAGGCACTTCCAGTTCTTTTTCAATGAACTCGATGTACTCTTTTAATTCAATAGGCAATTCCTCATAAGTGGTCATTCCTGTTAAATCTTGTTTCCATCCTTTGAATTCTTTGTAAATAGGAGAAACATTTTCTTCTTCTACATTGTAAGGGAAGTGAGCAATGTTTTTTCCTTTGTAATTGTATTCAGTACATATTTTCAAGGTGTCGAAACCTGAAAGTACGTCACCTTTCATCATCATTAATTGTGTTACTCCGTTTACCTGAACAGCGTATTTTAAAGCTACTAAGTCCAACCATCCACAACGTCTGGCTCTTCCTGTAACCGAACCAAATTCGTTACCTACTTTTGCCATAGTTGCACCTACTTCGTCAAAAAGTTCAGTAGGGAATGGGCCACTACCTACACGAGTAGTATATGCTTTGAAAATTCCGTAAACTTCTTTGATTTTGTTAGGAGCAATTCCTAAACCTGTACAAGCTCCGGCAGCTGTAGTGTTAGAAGAAGTTACGAAAGGATAAGTTCCAAAATCAACATCTAATAATGAACCTTGAGCTCCTTCGCATAAAATAGATTTACCTGCTTTTTGTGCCTGGTACATGTATTCTTCGCTATCAATAAAATCTAATTTTTTAATTTCTTCGATAGATTCAAAAAATTCAGCTTCTAATTCTGGTAAGTTGTATTCTAATTCTACTCCGTAAAAAGCGATCATAGCTTCGTGTTTGTCAGCAAGAGCACGGTATCTTTCTTTAAAATCTTCTAATTCAATATCTCCTACACGTAGACCGTTTCTGCCTGTTTTGTCCATGTAAGTTGGTCCAATACCTTTAAGAGTAGAACCAATTTTAGCTTTTCCTTTAGATGCTTCAGAAGCAGCGTCTAATAGACGGTGCGTAGGTAAGATTAAGTGTGCTTTTCTAGAAATGATTAATTTCTTTTTGATATCGATGTTGAATTTTGCTAATCCTTCAATTTCTTTTTGAAATACAACCGGATCAATTACAACACCATTTCCAATAATATTTACCGCTGATTTATGGAAAATTCCTGAAGGAATGGTTCTAAGTACATGTTTTATTCCGTCAAATTCTAAAGTGTGTCCTGCATTTGGACCTCCTTGAAAACGAGCAATAATATCATAATTTGAGGTAAGAACGTCAACAATTTTTCCTTTTCCTTCATCTCCCCATTGTAATCCTAGTAATAAATCTACGGTCATTTTTAATTTATTTATTTTCGTTAATTCGTTTTGGAGGCAAATTATTACCGCCTTTGTTTAAACTAAATGTTTTCTTTATTGGTATCTTCTTCTTGTTCGGTAGTTTTTGGACTTTTTTTAGTTCCGTAAAAATACAACGAATGATTAGTGATTTCTAGATTGAAAATCTCCTCGATAGTTTTTTTGATGGTTTGTATTCTTGGGTCGCAAAACTCAATAACTTCACCAGTATCGGTCATAATAATATGATCGTGCTGTTTGTCAAAATAGGATTTTTCATAGTGCGCCTGGTTTTGCCCAAATTGGTGCTTGCGAACCAAACCACAGTCTAATAATAACTCAATCGTATTGTACAGCGTAGCTCTACTGACACGGTAGTTTTTATTTTTCATCTTGATGTATAGGTTTTCTATATCAAAATGTTCTTCGCTCTCATAGATTTCCTGAAGTATAGAGTAACGTTCAGGTGTTTTTCTATGTCCATTGTTTTCAAGGTACATTGTAAAAACGTTTTTTACAATTTCTTGATTTTTGTTGTTATTTGTAGAAATGAGTGTCATATTCGGCAAAGATAAATTTTTATTTTAATAGTTTTCAAGTTTAACTACTTATAAGAGAATTATTTTGTTTTTTTTAACCAAAAACGCTTCTAAGTTTTAAAAAAGAATTGGAATTTAATTGGATTAGCTAAAAGGCTTTAATTCTTATAAACTCGGGTTACCCGGTCAATTCCGTCAATTTTTTTGATGTTATCGATTAGTTTTTTCAAAATAGTAATGTTTTGTACTACTACTGTTAGCTGACCTTTAAAAAGTCCTGCATCACCACTCAAAGAAATACTTTGAATGTTCACGTTCATATTATTCGAAATTACTTTTGTCAATTCATTAGTAAGTCCGATGGTATCCATTCCTGTTATATTTAAAATGGCTTTGAATTCTTGTTGTGAAGAGTCAATCCATTTGGCAGGCATAATTCGGTAAGCATAATTGGATTGTAAAGAAATAGCATTAGGACAATCTTTTTTATGAACTTTTATTCCTTCATTAATCGTAACAAATCCAAAAACCTGATCACCAGGAATTGGGTTGCAACAAGTAGAAAGTTTGTAATCTAATTTGTCTTGTTCTTTTCCAAAAACCAACATGTCATAATTACTGTTCAACACCTGTTTATGTATATCAGTATCAGCTGTTGTTCCGGTACGTTTGATTTTGTTTTTGAAAAAGTTAATTAAAGTGTTGCTTTTTTGTGCAGCAAAGTCTTTTAATTGTTGGTTGTCAATTGTTCCAATTCCAACTCTGTAAAACAAATCCAAACTAGTTTTAAGGTGGAAAAAGTTAACTAATTCGTTAATCACCGCTTCGTTTAAAGTAACTTTAAGGTGCTTTAATTTACGTGTTAGTACTTCTTTTCCGTCCTCGGCAATTTTCTTCGTATTCTCGTTAAGAACATTTCTAATTTTATTTTTAGCTCTGGATGTTGTTACATAATCCAACCAGTTGGCAGTAGGTTTTTGATTAGGAGAAGTAATAATATCTACCTGATCACCACTTTTTAATTCATAGTTTAAAGGAACTAATTTTCCATTTACTCTGGTTCCGCGGGTTTTTATTCCAATTTCGGAATGGATGCTAAATGCAAAATCAAGAGAAGTAGCACCTTTAGGTAACGATTTAATATCTCCCTTAGGTGTAAAAACATAGATTTCTTTTGAATATAAATTCATTTTGAAATCTTCTACAAAATCAATGGCATTGGTTTCCTGATTTTCTAAAGCTTCTCTCAGTAAATTAAGCCAAACATCCAATCCGCCTTCTTCGGTAGCTCCGTTTTTGTATTTGTAATGTGCAGCATATCCTTTTTCGGCAATTTCATCCATACGTTCGCTTCGCACTTGTATTTCTACCCAGCGTCCTTTTGGTCCCATAACCGTAATGTGTAAGGCTTCGTATCCGGTAGATTTAGGAGATGAAATCCAGTCTCTTAAACGACTTGGACTGGGTCTGTAATGATCAGTAACGATAGAATAAATTTTCCAGGCAATAAATTTCTCGTCATGAGGAGGTGATTTATAGATAATTCGAAGTGCAAATTTGTCGTAAACTTCATCAAAAGTTACGTTTTGCGCTTTCATCTTTCGATGAATAGAATAAATCGATTTTGGACGTCCTTTTATGATATAGTCAATTTCTTCAGCATTTAAAGAAGATTTTAAAACATCCGAAATGTCTTTGATATAAGCATCTTGTTGTTCTTTGGTTTCTTTTATTTTGCTAACAATATCATTGTAAATGGCAGGTTCGGTGTATTTTAAACCTAAGTCTTCCAGTTTTGTTTTGATATTATATAAACCCAATCGATGCGCTAATGGTGCATAAATGTATAAGGTTTCAGAAGCAATTTTGACTTGTTTATGGTCAACCATCGATTCCATGGTTTGCATGTTGTGTAATCTATCGGCAATTTTTATCAAAATTACACGTACATCATCATACAAGGTCAATAACATCTTTCGGAAGTTTTCGGCTTGCATAGACACATTCATGTCTTTTTGTACAATAGATATTTTGGTTAAACCCTCTACAAGTTGTGCTACTTTAGGGTTGAACATGCGCTCAATATCTTTAACCGTTATTGGAGTGTCTTCTACCACATCGTGCAGTAAGGCCGCGGCAATAGAAGTCGCACCAAGACCAATCTCGGAAGCAACAATTTTAGCTACAGCAATAGGATGAAAAATATAAGCTTCGCCTGATTTTCGCCTTTGATCTTTGTGTGCTTCTACGGCAACATCAAATGCTTTTCGGATCAGTTTTTTGTCTTCGGTGCTTAAAGTTTGGTAACTAATGCGTAGCAATTCTTTGTATTCCTGAGCAATTGCTTTGTTCTCTTTTTCAATATCTATTTCTGTCATACTTACAGGGTTCATTCTTTAAAAATAGCGATAAGTTAGCATATATGCAAGAGGTTGTTTTACTATTTAAAACCTTATTTCTAATCCTTAGTTTTGAGTTCTTAAGTTTGAGTACTTAGTCCTTAGTTCCTAGTGTGTAATCTGAGATCTGAATTCTAAATTCTGCAATCTAAAATCAAAAACCTCTTTGCCTTTTAGCTTCGAATATTAATATGGCTGCAGCAACCGAAACATTCATGCTGTCGATTTCGCCTTGCATTGGGATAATGATATTTTGAGTTGCAGCATCACGCCATTCCTGAGTTAATCCGGTAGCTTCAGTTCCAACAACTAATGCAGTTGGTTTTGTAAAATCCTGGGTGTGGTAACTTGTCGAATTTTGCAAAGTGGCGCAGTAGAAATTGATGTTTTTTTCTTTTAAAAAAGAAATAATTTCAGCAGTAGTTGCTGTTGCAATTTGGTTCGTAAATAAACAACCTACGCTGGAGCGAACAATATTTGGGTTGTATAAATCGCTTTTTGGATTGGCAATAATTACAGCGTCCAGATTTGCGGCATCGGCAGTTCGTAAAAGAGCGCCAATATTTCCTGGTTTTTCTGGGGCTTCGGCAACTAAAATCAATGGTGTTGCTGAAAGTTTTAAATCAGCAAGTTGTAATGATTTGGATTGGGCTACAGCCAATACGCCTTCTGTGGTTTCGCGGTAGCTTAGTTTTTGAAATACGTCTTTATTAATTTCGATTAATTCCGCATTCGGAGCTAATTTTCTAGCTTGTGTTTCGCTGCAAATTTCTGGAAAGAATAATATCGTTTCAATCTCATATTTTCCTTTTACGGCTAATGAAATTTCGCGGACTCCTTCAATTAAAAAAGTACCAGTTTGTTTTCTGTTTTTTGCTTTTTCTTGTAATAATACTAAAGATTTAATGAATGAGTTTTGAATGGATGTAATTTGTTTCAACAGCTACAGAATTTAGGATTAAATACAAGGCAAAGATACACAGACAATAATTGTTTTGTAAAATTGCTATTAAGTTTTTTATTCAATTGGCGTAGAATAATTTGGTTTTGATTATTAAGTGTGTTGTTTTTCTTTAATTTGCTTAAAATCGCTAATTAAATAATTAAAATATGTTTTATGTTTAGTGTATTAGAAATTTTAGGTACAATGGCTTTTGCTATGTCGGGTGTTTTGACTGCTATGGAGAAAAAGTTAGATCTTTTTGGCGTTTTCATTATTGCCTTTGCGACTGCATTAGGAGGAGGAACCTTGCGGGATGTTTTGATTGGAAAGGTTCCGGTAGGCTGGATGCTGAATTTGGAATATGTTTATATGATTTTAATTGGCTTTGTCTTGGCAGTTGTTTTTCGAAAGAAATTCGATAAATTAAGAACTTCTTTGTTCTTTTTTGATACCATTGGTCTTGGTGTTTATACTTTAACAGGACTCCGAAAAGGAATTGAAATTGGTTTGCATCCTATTATTTGTATTGCTCTGGGAACAATAACGGCTTGTTTTGGCGGTGTTATCCGTGATATTTTGTGCAATGAAATTCCAGTAATCTTCCGTAAAGAAATTTATGCTACTATTTGTATTTTTGGTGGGATGTTATTTTTTGCACTCAAAACCTTTCAAGTCAATGACGAGATTATTTATGTCACAACAGTATTTGTTGTGATTAGTATTCGATTGATGGCGGTAAAGTTCAAATGGCAGTTACCTGCCTTGGAAGGTAACAAATAATGTGTTTGAATTAAACGGTTCTTTGAACTACTTCAAAAATTTTCGCATCCTCACATTTTAATGTTTTAGAAGGGAATTTCATTAGTAAAGCATAATCATGTGTTGCCATGATTACCGTTTTTCCGTTGGCGTT
>Ga0247814_10000183_pt1 | contig 59223 bp, 52 predicted proteins | sample UWRJL179409R1_FD_179947 | JGI IMG/M metagenome (GOLD analysis project Ga0247814, IMG submission 179947) | Plant litter microbial communities from Arlington Agricultural Research Station in Wisconsin, United States - UWRJ-L179-409R-1 | ecosystem: Environmental > Terrestrial > Plant litter >... | reverse complement strand
CATATTTTAGTTCTTTATGTGATTACTAAATAGTTTAATGGAGTTACATGATGAGTAAGCCATTCTGAATGGCATAGCTCCGGGTAAGGGAGATTACTTAATACTCGCAATATTAATTAATCACCTTACCTTTTTTTATGTAGAATTTTTCTGGATCGAGTAGAGTTTTTTCATGTGAATTATTGGTTTAAAGGTTGAATTGATATGATTTTATTTTTGTGATCTATTTGGTAGGATGCTCCTATAAAGGCGCAAATACCCTTAACAAATGACTCCATGGACTCCTTCCGGCGCATGGAATAGGTGAAGGTTGTATTTTTTAACATCGGGTCCTCAATCTCTATTTTGTACCCAAACTGTTCTTCCAGTCGGCTCTGCGCATCTCCAACAGACACATCCATGAACTCAAGATCTGCTTGATTCCAGGCCAGCTCTTTAGCAGCGTTGATCAGCACTCTTTTGGGTGCAGTATTCTCGTAAAATTCTACTTGATAATTTTTAGGCAGGATGGTTGTCCAATGTGTACGTTGATCCTCGACTTTCACTCTTCCCCGAATTACGTTTACTGTCACTCGTTTCGAACCGAGTCTGGAGGTGACGTCAAATGCAGTACCCAGCACGGTGGTAGTAATAGTTCCGGAATGGATGATAAATGGTTTCGTCTCGTCGTGGTGGATATCAAAAAATGCTTTACCTTCCAGTTGCACCTCTCTTGTTTTAGAAAGATTGAAATCTAAAGCAACTGACAGCTTGCTTCCCTTCTCCAGAATCACCGTACTACCATCAGGTAGCTTCATCATACTGTTCTCTACTTTCGAAGCGTAAAGCACATGAACAGCAGTATCATTTGGTATTACCGATGTAAGAGTTTCAGGGCTAGTAGATACGCTATGCCCCTGAGATGACCTAAATAAGTAGGCAAAAAGTAGTGCGACAACAATCGCTGCAGCGGCGCTCCATGGGAGCAGCCTAAACCTTCTGTGACCAACAGGCATGATTTGTGCCCAAGCCTGTTCCTTTGCCTCTTGAATTTTCTGATCATTAGGGCGTGCGGAATTTTCTCTCAGCTGGGATAAATACCACGCGTCTACTAGCGATTTTTCCTCATCGGTACAGGTACCGGAGGCGTACTTTTCAAAAAGATATTTTGGAGGCGTATTTGTCATTTTTCATCAGGAAAGCATAATGCTTTATATGATGTCGGCTCAGGATACGTTTGGTAGTAGATAAATTTTAAAATATTTAAAACAATTCCATATTTACTGAAATAATAGCAAAATAACTAACAAATAGTAGTTCTCAAACTTGGGTTTGAGCAACTTAATTGCATTGCTAATCTGTTTTTTTACAGTTTTATCAGAAATATGGAGAATTTCAGCGATTTCTTTGTGCGATAAATCTTCTTTTCTACTCAATTCGAATACTTCCCTCATTTTTAAAGGCAAATTCTGAATCTCTTTCTCAATTTCCAGCGTAATCTCCTTTTCTAGTAGGGTCTGATCAGTCGAATAATTCTTTGCAGAGATAAAATATTCCAAAGAATCTGCGTAATCTGTGCGAACTTTTTTACGACTGATGGCATCTAAAACTTTATAACGAACCGCCGTATAGAGATAGTTGGCAATACTACCATGTACGTTCACCTCGCCCCCTTTGTTGAGTAGGGATATAAATACTTCCTGTACGATATCTTTTGCTTCATCTTCGTCTTTAATTACCTTACATGCAGATACATATAGCAACTGCCAGTAACGTTCGTAAAGTAATTTGAAGGCAGACTGATCTCCATTCTTAAATGCAGAAAGCAGTTCGTTATCACCAAGAGAAAGATTATCAATCATTAAAAAAGAAGCCCCCCCAACTTCCACCTATTAAACATTATTGTGCGAGAGCCATCAAATATTTGAATCGTAGTCTAAAGTACAAATTCGCTATTGCATTATCAAATCAACAACAGTCACATTTGTGTTCCCGACTGCAAATATAGTAAAGTCTAGTATTTTGGTAGTATTTATTTTTGATTAGTTAATTACTGCATTGACTGACTGTACATTGCAGATGTTCCGTCTTAAATAGACGCCTATCATCAAAACAATTTCCTCAAAATAGAGCGTTATGAAGATTAATAGCTTAGCTTTAAAAACTTTAGCGCTAAATTCCATTCCCTTCACCAATCACTCCTGGTATTCTTACTAACTCCTTGGGTATATCTTATAGTAAGAAATGAACAAAAACGAAAATGATGAGCTCTTTTTAGCCAACAAAGAGATCGCCCTGCAACATCAACAAAAAGAAAACCTTGCTGCTGAACTAACAATTGCCAATCAGGAAATCGTGTTCCAGGACACAGAGAAGGAAATGCGTGCTGCAGAACTCCTAATCGCAAACAAAGAATTAGCATTTCAGAATAAAGAAAAGGAAACCCGTGCCCAAGAGCTGATCATCGCGAATAATGAGCTGGCATTTCAAAATCAGGAAAAAGAAGACAGGGCTCAGGAACTGATCATCGCCAACAAAGAGCTCGCCTACCAAAATAAGGAAAAGGAAAACCGTGCAGATGAGCTGATCATTGCAAATAACGAGCTCGCTTTTCAGAATCAAGAAAAGGAGAATAGAGCTCAAGAATTGATCATTGCCAACAAAGAGCTCGCCTACCAGAACAAGGAGAAGGAAAACCGGGCAGAAGAATTAATCATAGCCAACAAGGAGCTTGCTTACCAAAATCAGGAGAAAGAGAAACGCGCAGAAGAACTTAGTATCGCGAACAGGGAACTGAAAAGTGCGGAAGACGACATACGCAAGCTCAACGATGAGTTGGAGCAAAAGGTAATAGAAAGAACCGCCCAGTTAGAGTTTGCCAACAAAGAGCTTGAAGTGGTGAATAAAGAATTGGAATCCTTCTCCTATTCAGTATCACACGATTTAAGAGCACCAATACGTGCCATTCACGGCTACACGAAGATATTGGCAGAAGATTATATCGAAAATTTTGATGCAGAAGGTATGAAGATATTTCAATCAATTACCCGCAACTCTAAAAAGATGGGCGAATTGATCGATGATCTCCTGGCATTTTCTAAGCTTGGAAGGAAGCAGGTGAGTTTCGCACCAATCGATATGACTTCGCTCGTTAAACTTGTACAGGATGAAATTACCGAAGAAGAAGAAAATCTCCCGAACTATACTGTCGGCATTTTACCACCTGCAATGGGCGATAAATCGCTGATTAAACAGGTATGGATAAACTTGATTTCAAATGCCATTAAATATTCACAACATAAGTCGACAACAAATATAGAAATCGGTGCCTACGAGCAAGATAAACTAATCGTGTATTACGTCAGAGATGGCGGTGCCGGGTTCGATATGCAATACTACGACAAACTATTTGGCGTATTCCAGCGCCTGCATTCCCAGGAGGAATTCGAAGGGACAGGCATAGGACTGGCCATCGTGCAAAAGATTGTACAAAGGCACAATGGCCTGGTATGGGCAGAGTCTGTACTAGATGAAGGCTCTTGTTTCTATTTCAGTCTACTAAAAACCAATAAAGAATAAAAATGAGTTACCACAACGTTGAAATATTATTTGTAGAAGACAGCCTCGACGATGCTGCGCTTACCATTCGTGCATTAAATAAAAGCGGGTTCACCAATAAGCTTCATCATGTAATCAATGGTGCAGAAGCACTTGACTTTCTATATTGCACCGGCAAATACACAGATCGAAACCCTCAGGAGTTCCCTAAGCTCGTATTGCTCGACTTAAAAATGCCGAAAGTATCTGGTTTGCAGGTTTTAGAAAAAATTAAAGCTGATCCAAGACTAAGATCACTTCCAGTAGTCATGTTAACGTCTTCCAATGAAGGACCTGACATCGAAAAATGCTTCTCTCTTGGAGCCAATAGCTATATCGTAAAACCGGTAGATAGCGACAACTTCTTTCAAGCAGTTAAGGAAATAGGCATGTATTGGATGGTGTTAAGTCAGCCTGCACTTTAAATGACAGCGGCAGTTCCCTTAAAAATATTGATACTGGAGGACAACCAGAGTGATGCTGATCTATTAGACAGAACATTGGTAAAGTCAGGTCTTGACTTTACCAGCGAAGTTGTCCAGACCAGAAAGAGCTATGAACACGCACTGGAGAACTTCAATCCAGACTTGATCCTCTCTGATTATTCTCTTCCATCATTTGATGCAGTGACTGCGTTTGAGATAAAGCAACAGAACCATCCCATGATTCCATTCATCATCGTATCTGGAGTTATAGGGGAAGAAAACGCAATATCACTGATCAAATCAGGAGTTACTGATTATGTGTCTAAGGAAAAGCTTTTTACCCTACCCACCCAGATTACAAGAGCCATTAGTGACACGGAAGCAAAAAGGGAAAAGTTAATTATTGCTGAGCAACTGAAAACGCTCAATCTGGAACTTCTTGCACTTAACGAGGAACTGGAAATGCGTGTAGCGACCCGAACTACTGCTTTAAGAGAAAGTGAAAGCCGATTCCGAAGCATGATGGAGACCATTCCGCAGATTGCATGGACCAATACCGTTGCCGGAAAAGTAGAATATTTTAATCAACGCTGGTATAACTACGTCGGCTCGGGCAGCACGGCTACAAATTTAAAGGAATTTAAAACAGCTATTCATGCGGATGATCTGGTTGTCGGACTAGCAGGGTTCAGTTCCATTATGAAAGCGGAAGATGGAGGTGAATTTCAAATTCGCCTCAAGCGTGCAGACGAGATTTACAGGTGGCACCTCATTCGTTTGATGCCAATTAAAGACGATCAAAACTCCATACAACTTTGGGTGGGTACGGCTACTGACATCGAAGAACTGCGCGTACTTCAACAATACAAAGATGATTTCATTAGCATAGCCAGTCATGAAATCAAAACACCGATCACCAGTTTGAAGGGCTCATTGCAAATGTTGGATCGTATAAAAGCAGATCCTCCATCTCCGATGTCTTATAAATTATTGGCTCAGGCAAGCAAAAGCTTATCTAAAGTCAATGTGCTGATCGAAGATTTGCTGAACGCAAGTATGGCCAATCAGGGTCAGCTCAACATCAATAGTGAAATATTCAATCTGTTCCAACTAATCGAAGGTTGTGTTGGTGGATTTGAACTGGAAAATCATGAGATTAGTATCGAAGGTAATTCAGAGACCATGATCTTTGCAGACCCGATTCGAATCGAGCAAATCTTAGTCAATTTCATAACAAATGCCACAAAGTATGCCCCAGACGGCAAGCAGATCATCATCCGCATTGAACAGAACAAAACTACCACCAAAGTGTCTGTCATTGACCACGGACCTGGCATAGCTGAAGAGAAGATAAGATACTTATTTGACAGGTATTACCGCACAGAAAACAACGGTAGTCGCTATACCGGCTTAGGTCTTGGATTGTACATTTGTGCAGAGATCATCAAGAAACACGAGGGACAGATCGGAGCAGAAAGTATTGTGGGCACTGGAACCACATTCTGGTTTACACTTCCAAGTCTTTAAATTTCCTATTTTAGCGTATTAGCCACTCATGGCTATGGATAACTAATCTGATCATATGCTGAAAAATCTTTGCCTTTTAATACTACTATCAATTCTTTCTTTGCCGCTTTCAGCTCAGACGACTGATACTGCTGTTGTTAAGTCACACTTGATTAAGATTACAAAAACCCCAGCCTTTAGAAATTACAGGAACGTCCATCATCTCAATCAGGTGGCGAAATACATAGCAGATATATTCAATAAATATTCAGCCAACGTATCAACTCAAGAATACAGTGTAGATAATGAGGTTTATAAGAATGTTATTTGTTCTTTCGGTCCAAAAGAAGGAAAAAGGATAATTGTTGGGGCACATTACGATGTTTGCAACGAACAGGAAGGTGCCGATGACAACGCAAGTGGAATAGTAGGACTACTGGAACTTGCGCGTCAACTACAGGGGAAAAGTCTCACTCACCGAATAGACCTAGTTGCTTATACACTGGAGGAGCCACCATATTTCAGAACACAATACATGGGAAGTTACATCCATGCCGAATCACTGCATAAAGAGGGAGCGGACGTCTTTGGAATGGTGTCATTGGAGATGATTGGCTACTTTAAAGATGAAGAGAAATCACAATCGTATCCACTAGGTATATTGTCATGGTTATACGGAAGCAAAGGCAACTACATCACACTCGTTAAAAAGTTCTTCGCAGGTAACTTTGCAAGAAGTTTTGGCAGGAAATTTAGAGATAGTAATCTGATAAAAACAAAGACCTTCTCCGGCCCTAAAGCGCTACCAGGCATTGATTTTTCTGATCATTTAAATTACTGGAAATTTGGCTATAGTGCCTTAATGATCACTGACACCTCTTTCTACAGAAATAAAAACTATCATGAAAAAACTGATATACTTGAGACACTTGATATTAACAGAATGGCCAGGGTCATAGACAGCGTATATTTGGCCTTAATTCAAATGAATTAAACTTTGTGCCTCCTGCCTCATCGAATATCCCAGAGAAATAGCAACAAATCCGTAAGCATGTTAATAATATTACAGACTCGAGATGGATTATCTAAATGATTTCTCTATTAAAAGAAGTATTTTTGTCAATATAAGGAACATTTAACAGGATATTTCTCAAATGACCGAAAAGAAGGTTTTAAAAGTCGGATTAGATTCTGCAGCTCCCTTTCCGATGCACTCCGATTACAATTCAGAAAACTTTGAAGGCTTTGAGGTCGACCTTTTGAAAGCTATTACTGACCATCTTGGATTAGAAATTGAATATCAAGTGTCTTTATGGTCAAATATATTGGAAAGCCTGTTCAAAGGTGAGCTTGACCTGATCTGCTCAGCTGTAACCGTCACCCCTTCCCGTCGGCATATCCTTGAATTCACCAATCCTTACCTTCATTTCAGACTTTGTGCCATCATCAACCAGGAGGATAACCTTAGTGGGATTGCAGACTTCAAGAATAGAACAATTGGCATTAGAGAAGCTACAGAAGCAGAGCGCTATGTACACACCAATTTTCCTGCGAATAATATGGTTCATGCGGAAACCAACAAAGACCTTTACAGAAAGTTACAGTCTGGAAAGATCGACTTGTTGATTGACGACTCGCCAATCGCTGGTGGGTTCTTACAAAAAAATAAAAAGCTTAAAGTGGGCATGTACCTTCCTGGAACAGACTCACAATATGCGATCGCCATGAAAAAAGGTGATGTTCAACTCAAAGAGCAATTTAATGAGGTATTATCCCTATTGAAAGAGAACGGCATCTATCAGACCATTTACAAAAAATGGTTTAACGATATACAATTTTAAAAACTTAACATTTGGAAATGCGGTCCCTAGACCGCATTTCCAAAGCTGTACCTTTACTTCCTCAGCTTATCAGATAGCATCTTTATATAGAAACCACCAACTACACTTCTCGCCGTAAAGTTCATTCTTCTTGCATCTTTTGTTTCATGCCAATCGCTCAACGGCACACGGTCTGGCGTCTCCAAAGCGTAGGTATATACTGGCGCAACAATCGTTTCGAAGTCAGCTTTTTTATCAGCTAATGTCGCCGTCCAAACAATCCAGTCAGACTTGGTATACGTTTTACGACTATCCAGTGGCATGCCATATTTAGTCTGCTTAGTCAGGTAATAATTAACCTCCTTGGTATAAACTTCCTTAGGAAATAAATTCAGGCTCAGCACCTTATCCCATACCAAGTTATACTTCTGGCTCCAGGTGTTTTTATCATCAAAAGTCAATGCATAATGATCGCCGGCATCTGCCAACACCATCCATTTCTTGGCCATCTCTTTAGCCATGGCAGTGTATTTTGCACCGGTAGCCTTCTCGCCAATCATAGTCGCCATCATCCCATACCCGCCCAATGCAACAATCGCCTTAACTGACAAGTTCGCATTGCGTGCCAGGTGACCGGCAAAATCATCTGTGGATAATTGATTTGCCGGATCCAAACCTTCCTTACTCAGGTATTCAGCCCATATACTCAACGTTTTCCAGTGTTTTTTAGCGTAGTTGGCATTTCCCTCCGATTTGGCGATCCCTGCAGCTAGAATAATCATATTTCCAGACTCTTCAATTGGCATATCCTCACCGTAAGTCTGGCCATTTGCTATCGGATAAGTTCCTAAATCATGAGCCGAATATGGCTTTGCCCACTTCCCGCTCTCACTGTAATAGAAGATTCCATTCATCATACCCTTTAAAAGTTCAGGATTGTAAAGCAGAAATAAAGGCGCAGAAGGATAGGTAATGTCCACCGTCCCGATTGAACCATTACTAAAGTTTTCTTTAGACAAAAACAAGGTTTCACCGGTTGGGCTCTTTACCAATTTATGACCTGAAATCGCCTGGCGATAAGCCAAAATACACAGCTGCGCATACTTTTCTCCTCCGCTTTTCACTGCATCGTTATAAAGTTTTTTATCAAAGGCAGCACATTTCTTCATTACCGCAGCATATTCGTTCGCAGCAATGCGCAATTGATTTTCTATGGTTTCCGTACCAGCATTGTTCCACCATGGTCTTAAATTCTTTTGAAAGTAAGTCAGCGAATAAAGATCATCATAACCAAGCATAACAAAACGTTCAACCGGCGCTGATCCAACCTTACCAAGAGATAAGGTGGTATTAAGTATAAGCCCCTCACCTTTCATATCAGTCACTTCCATCATTGTCGTCATTTTACCGAGGAAGCTGTCTGCTGCTCCAGAAAGCTGAGTCAGCTTTTGAACTGGGTTCCCTTGCGAAGGAGCCGCAAAATACATATATCCCCAATCAATCCTTACATCATCACCCGTACGCTTCAACATGGGTTGCTCGACTGTTCCAGCTTTCATGATCGCAAGCTCGCCAGAACGATACTTCTTAGCCTCAACTTCCTGGAATGCGGTATGCGTAGCTATCGTGGTCGAAGCACCGAAATATACTTTCACCTCATGCGTTGCTCCATCATTTGATTTTACAACAGTAGAAACATAAGTAACCGGCCTGGCAATCAAATTAAGGTCATTCATCAACAGTGGCGATGTAAACGTGACCTTTAGATCCACCTTTCCTGCAGTAAAGCTGTAAATGGTCTGAGTGGCATTAAATTCAAGGCTTTTCTGCACCGCTTCCGCAACTTTTACCTCATCAGCCTCATTTGGTTCTTCTACCAAACCTACATCGAGATAGGAAGGGCCACCAGTATTCTTAGCGTAAATCGCCAATACATTCGTTCCTTTAACTAATAACTTTTTAGTCGCTTCATCAATGGGAATATAAACAAACATACCTACCAGTTTCTGTGCGCTATAGATCTCTTTACCATTGAGGTAAGCGGTAGCATTGTCGTCATGTCTGATCTTTAGAAACAACTTGTTGGCACTTATATCAGACACTTCGAAAGTTCTTCGTACCCAGATCTCATCTTTCTTCCATGGTGTTTTTGCCTGCGATGGCTCACTTCCAGCAGGTCCAACGGCCTTCTTCCAGGCGTTATCAGCAAAAGCTATGCTGGTCCAGTCAGCAGCCGGTTGAGTTTCAGTATAGCTCAACAGCATTGGCTTCTCATCGGCGGCCGGTAAAATCGCATGGTAAACTTTCTCCCGCTTGCCAAGAAAATTATAGATGGCTCCATCAACGCTAATCATGCCTGTCAAAGATTGATTGGTTCCTGTCCAATGTTTGGTTATCCCCTGGTTTAAGGAATCTGACGAAGACCAAATACTAAAGTATGGATCATGTGTAATCAAAGGGTATGCGGGTGCCTTTCGCTCCTGCGCAAACAGCGTTGAAGAACATAACAGAATCAGGGATAGGAATTTTTTCATTTGTGCCAAGCAATTAATTAGTTTGCAAAATAAGAACTTTCTTCAACACCTGATCAAAACAAATAATAAAACCAGGGGTTATGGATTTCATGAAACCCTTCAACATAAAAATAGGTTATGGCGCGAAAGAAGTAACCCTAACCGTCTTGCCTACAGCTGATCAGCAATTCAAACTAATTTATTACGGAGCGGTTCTCGGAGCCGTAAAATACAATCACGATTGCTGGGAACTGATCGAACAAGATCAGCTGGAGGCAGGTGATCTGCCCTATTATCACCACGATGTGAATTCAGGAAACGTAAATGTCATTCTAAACCCCGCAACGGTGGACGAAATCGGTGAGGAAATTGAGCACATTCTACACACGGAAGAAGAATAAAAAAATATTTAACAAAAGTCTACCAATTTAATAGACTTTGATTATATTTGCATCATAGTCATGTGGCCGAGCGGTTAGGTAAGGGTCTGCAAAACCTTCTACGGCGGTTCGAATCCGCCCTTGACGTCCAGAGCAATATAATTGCTGTCTGATCTTTAGATGTTTGGTTAGATCTAAGTTTTGTTTGAATAAGCCAGGTTGGATGACCTGGCTTTATTATTTTTCATAGAATTCCAGCGGCAGTCCGTCAGGGTCTGCAATAAACGTAAAACGTTTCCCAGTGAATTCATCGACACGAATAGACTCGGCTTCTACGCCATTTTCGCCAAGCTCAGCAACTACCTCATCCAAGTCCTCTACCTCAAAAGCAAGGTGCCTCAGGCCCGCGGCTTCTGGTCTGGAAGGCCGCAAAGCAGGGTTAGGAAAAGAGAAAAGCTCGATCACATATAACCCTCCTAACGCCAGGTCCAACTTGTAAGAGTCACGCTCTGCCCGATAAACTTCCCTGATAATTTCTAATCCTAAAACCTCAGTATAAAATCTTTTGGACACCTCGTAATCGGAACAGATGATCGCAATGTGATGAACTGAAAGCAGGTTGACACCCATAATTTAATTATTGACTAGTTTATAAATCTGGCCCTTGTTTCCAGCCACTAGAATTAGTTTCCCTGTTTTTGATTTCTGTATCACATTGAAGTTGAGCTTTGAAATATTGTACCAACTTAGTCCGGCATCAGTTGAAAGATCTGTTCCCGATGAGCCTGTCGCAATCAGCACTTTATCGTTTACATAAATTACTCCTGATCTAAAACCAGAAACAGGTTTCAATGGCTTCCTCCAGGTCTTACCCGAGTTATTGGTCAGCAAAATATTGTTGCTGTTCTCGTTATCTTTTAAATAGTTACCACCAACTACAACCCCAGTCTTCTTATCGTAAAACGCCATTGAGAATGGCCCGGTACTACTTTCACCTTGGATAATCGGACATTGATAAAAGCCCCATTTGGCGCCATAGTTGTTGGAATAATAAATATTGGAAGCCGCACCTCCGGTAGCGATCCATACCTTGCCATTTCCCATCGCCTTAATCGTAGTTCCACTCGCTGCAAAACTAGCTTCGCCGGTAAGTATATTCCACTTTAAGTTAGAAGAGATGTTCTGCCAGGAGTTGCCACCATCCGTAGTCGTTAGTATTTGCATTCTGTTCTTAATGGGATCACCAAATATGATTCCACGCTTGGCGTTCCAAAAGTCCATGCCATCCAGAAAGATCGCAGAATCCAGGTTCTTATAAGTTTGCTTCCAGGATTCCCCTCCATCGGTAGTCAACAGCACAAAGGCTGGTGATCCCGCATTTACTATGATTGCTTTGTTGGAATCAAATGCCTCAATATCTCTGAAATCCAGTTTTTCGTACCCCGCAGGCTTGGTCCATTGCCAGGTTATCCCGCCGTCAACGGTCTTCCCCACTGCGCCATTGCTCCCACTTACCCAGGCCACTTGATCAGAAACGATAGACATGCCCCTTAAGCTAGTGGCTGGCCCTGTAGGTAGCTGAACGAACGTATACGATTGCCCGAACACTAAAACCGGAAAAAGTAGAAATATCAAAAGCAGCCTTTTCATCTATTTAACGCGTTTCCAAACTTCTGTCCTACCCAGCAAAGAAACACCAATATAACCCCTCATATTCAGATCTCCATTGCTTTTTAAGGTCATGTTGCAGCTGTAAAGCTTGCCAGATTTGGGGTCATAGATGTTTCCATCAGTCCATTTACCATCGTCATAAACAAAATCTTTTAAGATTTCGAGCCCTAGAATTGGCTTAGAACGCAAAGCTGCGTTTGGATTTTTAAAATCAGTTTTTACAACTCCTTTTTCATCTTTTGGATCTTTTAGCCACACGAGTTTCCCAAAATACTTATTAGACCTTTTGGTGATTTCCAAATGCGCCTCCCCGGTAGAATTAACCCACTTTCCTAGAATGGCATCCTTATTTTGTGCAGAACCTGTAAGCGCTAACGCGATAAACAGTAAAAAAATTGATAAATGTTTCATAGTGGATGTTTTATAGAACTAAAGTTAGTAATTGAGGAAAGATAATGAAAATCTTTTACTGAACCAGCTTTGCAATCGTACTGGCAATGCCTGCGTAATCTTTATTATAATGGTGATTCCCCGGAATAACCAGGCTCTTAATCCCGCTCTTCACGAAATTTAACCTCGGCTGCTCATCCTCGTCTTTCCCAAAAATGCATACAGGCTTCATTCCGCTGATTTTTTTAAGTTCGGCAAGCACATTGTATTTCCCTCTTGAAGAACCCAGGTTAAACATGTCGGCGATATGAATCTCAAAATCTGCATATTCATCCGGCGATAATGATATTACGCCAGTCAGATTATCCTTGAGGTTACCTGTCAGCCTGGTGGCCAAAAAGGGCACCACTGAAGCCCCAAAAGAATACCCCGCCAAAACAAAATGCTGGTTTCCAAACTCTTTCTGATACTTCTCAATCGCCTTACTCACTTCCATAGCCGTCTGATCGGGCGTCTTCGCCTTCCAGAAATATTTTTGAGCATCAAGGCCCACCACATAATGCCCCTTATTAGCTAATGCCTCTGCCAGCGATTGGTCGAAACTCGTCCAGCCCCCATCGCCAGAAACCATAAATATAAAAGGCAACACGGATTTTTGTTCCGCTGAAACAATGGTTAGTGGTAAAGCCGCTCCGACAGCCTTGGCTCCCTGAACCTCAACTCCCACTATTTTAGCATAGGCAATTTTGAATTGCGGTAGCCAATTTGCGGTTGCCGCAAAGCCATGACCTACTTTATCAAGCCTGATGAGCTCCGCCTTCGGCATATCCTTCAGAAAAGTTGCCGTCGCTTCATATGGACAAGTCAGGTCCTTCACTCCATTTAAAACAATGAACGGTGCGGTTAAAGATTGCGTGGCTTCGAAATAGTATGACTTCCCCGGCTTCAACACATGCTGAGTTAAACCCTCTCCTTTGCAAAATGGTTTGTTGATATTGATATCCGGACAAAACCCAAGCACCAACGCTCCTTTGAATGTATTCGCAGGTGCTTGCGCCAACATCCCATAAGCCAAAACAGCGCCATAAGAGTATCCAACCAGCACGGGCTTGTGGTACTCCAAAAGATTGTACTTTTTTTGAATATCTATACTCAATTCCTCAAAATCCGCCGCGGGATACAGGCAGTCACCTTTAACCTTTGACAAATAATATTCATAGTGCCTTGCATCGATTCCCAAAACCAGTGCACCCTGATCAGCTAAATTCTTAGCCATATCGAGGACCCCGGTCTTCCATCCACCATCTCCGGAAATGAATAGCGCGACAGAGGTTGGCGTTCCAACTGGATGGTAAACGGTAATTTTACCGAACTTTCCGTAACTTACAGAATCGATCTGCTGGCTAAATCCGTTTAAAAACACCACCAACAACAAAACAATAACACAGATTGATTTACGCATCTTTTTAGGGTTTAATAACTTTAGCCAAAGCAGTTGGAACTTGCAACAAGTCATAGTCTTGATCATAAATTAAATACTTGTTTTGCCATACCGGCGAGAACTTTTCCTTTGCAGACCTTAGTCCTTTATAATGTGAAAATCTTCTTATCTTTTCGTAGGCAAACTTCATAGACCTTTCCGGGAAATTGTGTGGAGTGACCAGTCCTGACAACGGTGCAAATCCAAGATTTAAGGTCAGGAAGCCCTTCGACTTGGTGTAATTAAACAAGGCAACCATGATGAAGTCGATCACCCCATTCGGTGCATCAGCAGTTTTCCTGATCAAATCATACGTACTCTCGCCCGCCACATAACTGGGAATAACATTCAGAAAAGCTACAATTTTTTCCTCTGCGTTTTCAACCGTAATGATGGTCTGCTTTTTAAGCTCCTCATGGATAAACATGCCCTGTGAGAATACAATTTCTTCCCGCTCCGTATTGACCAACCAATCATCAGACACTGACTTCAGTTTCTGCAAAAGACCATCTGCGACCGGTGCTTCATAAACTTTCGTGGCAAAGCCCTGATCAGACACCTTCTTCAGAGCATTTCTGATAGACTTCCTGCTACCCCCTTCCAAAGTAAATGTTGTCAAATCGACCACGCCTTCCTGTCCAAGAAACAACCTTTTCTTACCTATGGATATATAAGTTTCCAAACTCTCCTGAGAAACCCTGTAGTAAGCACTCTTCAAACCACTTTCATAGCAGTATTTGTCGAACGCTTTTATAAGCGCAAGCTTATTCTCGGGAGCAGTAACCGGACCTTCCAACGCAATGGCAAAATTACCTGCGATCCGATAAGAAACAAAACCATCAATTTCTTCATCACTGAAGATTAACTTATCCTGGTAGGTCTTGAAGTAATCCAGTGCAGAGTCGCCGTATTTTTCCAGCGTAGCCTTAGCCAGATCTATTTCCTCATCAGTAGTTTCCGATTTAATGATGTAAGGCCTGATCAACGTGTAAACGAGAAAAGAGAGCGATAGGAAGCCACTGATGTTGATAGAATATAAGAACTCCCTTGCGAAGCGATCATTGGGCTTTAGATCTGAACTACCTACTAAAAAGAAATTTTGGAAGGTATACCTGATGGATTGAAGCCAGTTGAAGTCGATATCAAAATGCTTTTTATCCAGGAAATAAAAGCCTACCGAACCATATATAAATACTCCTGCAATACTCAACAATGTAGTCTGGATCCCAAAAGAGCGAAGTCGGCTGTTGTGCCTGATATAATATTGTTTCCTGGACGTGAAAAGAATAACCAGTACAAATATCGAGAACAGAGATTCTTCATAGTCGATGGCCTTTGTGATGTGCCCTATCAAAGAAAGCATACACAGAACAACGGCAAACAGCCATGCCATTCTTAGACCCTTCAGCATAAAAGCAGCAGTGATGAGCAGAAACAAACCGGTTACGAATACAAAGTAATTAGACGCCGCAATTGCTTCTACGGGAAGGAAATTCTCAAGAAATACCAGCCTCTCCTTTATAGCAGGTGTGAGCACCGAAATAATATTGACGGCGCCGAGTAAGAGCATCAGCACTGCAGGAATAATCCGCATAAGTAATTTATTGACCTTGATAAGAAAACTTACTGCACCAAGTACCATTGGCACCCAAAACTCCATCAATCTGTAGATCAGGGTGATGGATACAGCGACCGCACCGGGGTTACCTAGTTTTATTAGAATAAATGTCATAGAAGCCTCCACCGCTCCTAATCCACGTAAAAATGGCGAGATAATTAAAAATACAACGGCCACTATGTAACTCAGCATGGCCACCATCCATGATGGATGGAGGTGCAGTGTAAGCATGGCGATATAAATGTGGACGATGCCGATCACCTCTATCAACAAGCTATAACCCAATGTGGCCAAAAAGTGTTTCCTTTCAATTTTATTGCTACGAAACTCAGCAGCATAAACTTCGATAACAGGCATATACTTGACCATGAATCGGTAAACTGGACCTTTTTCAACGACAGACTTATACAAACCAAACAACGCAGCAATCAATAATATAACCGCAAGCAACCCTACCCACTCCCCGTTTCCGATGCTACCATCAATTAAGCCATAAATAAATACGGGTATAGCGATCACCACTACAGAAAGAATCCCAACGAAGCCATAGATCGAGGAGGCAAAGTTAATTTGAGACTTTGACACCCCCTTACTTTCGATGGTCCCACTAAAAAAGGCCAGAGAGGAGACTCCTCCAGCAGGCAAAAATACACTCACGAAATTCCGCTTGAGATATAGTAAAGTTCCATCACCAACAGAGATTCTACTGGAAACTGAAGCAAAAGATGCCTTGTACATCAAACCATGCACAAAAACATAGGCTATACTCAGTGCAATACCTAGCGATAACCAAGTGATACTTGCAGTAGATAAAAGGGGTCGGACGTCCTTAAGCTCCGCTCCCTCATGTTTAACAAACCAAATTGCTACTCCAATGAAAAACAGCGTGAATACATAGCTGGAAATTATCTTAGCATTTTCACGAATAAAAGGGATTATAAACTTAAATCTCCGCATGCTTAAAGTTATAGTTTGTTATTTTCATTTTTACTAGAAAATCAACGTAATTTAGGCGAATCAATAAACTTTATGTGGAGTAACCACTCCTAGCTACGACACAACTGAGGTGAATTCTGTGGTATATGTCTGGAATAGCATCGGGGACTGCCTGTAATAACTTCGGGGCCTAATAGGCCTGAGTTCGGCGCTGATTCAGAACACACACGCTGTCTAACCGATCCCCATACGTTACCTAACCCTATTCTCTTCGTCTCGGATCGAAGAAGTATCGAAGAGGGATCGAAGGGGATACGTAGAGGAATCGAAGAGGAGCCGAATCGTCCCCTTAGAAACTTCAAGTCCCTGCCGAAGTCATTACGAACTTAGATCAAGCTAATATCAATATGTTCCTTACTAATGTTGTTTACTGCGATTAAGACGTCAATGCAGGATTGGCCAAAATCCTGTAAAAAATAAAAGAGATAGACTCATCCAAGCTCTATCTCTTTCTAACCAAATATAAACCCTGTATGAACGGGATTTTTGTCTTAAAGGTAATTTGCACATTACCTATCTTTTCTTTGTAAGATTACAGCGTTGCTGTTTGACTCTACAAATGTAGAAATTTTATTCATTAGTGTAAAACTTACACTAAGTATTTTTAGGTATTTTATGGATATTGCAATTCTATGATAAATCTAATTATAGAGTCACAGTAGCACACTAATGATTGTACACACAAGGTGTTTTCGCAGAAAAAGCTGAACTTCAGTCGTTAATAGAGAAAATTGAATAAAATTTAACTAATCAAATGTTCTTTTTTTGCTATTATATCTAATACAGTAAAATTCTATATCTTTTTGAATAAAAATATTCCATCAAGTCTTAAATATACCTGACTAAGCAAAGCAAATTATTAAATAAAGAACAGATAAACAGAAAATTGCAATTAACTAATCCAAATTAACATCCATATTCAATAAAATTATCGAATCTTCTTATACGAACTGTAAGCTTCGAAATTACCAAAGCGGCTATTGCAGGCGCTGCTTTTGCATTAATAACTGTCTGGATAATTTATTATAGGGTACTTTTTGAACCGTCAAATTATCATCTATAGCAATCGAAGCGGCGGTAGCGGCAGACTCCCCAAGGATCATAAATACAGGTTCCATTCTAACCGATCCGTAAGCAATATGCGAACTCGAAACGCATACTGGAACAAAGAGGTTGCTGCACTGATTTTCTTTCGGAACAATGGCATCGTACCCAATACTATAAGGCTTTGTTGCCTTCACCCCAATATCACCTTCATTTTGCACGAAACCTTCCTCCGTCACATAGCGTTGAACATTATGAGAATCCAATGCATATGAGCCCATTCCAATTGGTTTTGGAACATTCCGCTTACCTAGAACTTCATTCTCGGTCATTACCAGTTCAGCGATCATTCTTCGTGATTCCCTGATGTATAATTGATGTGGCCAGTTTCCCTTATCAGTGAACTCATCTTTAGATAAGCCCCAGGTATTTATTCGGTCTCGAAATGCTTTAGGAACCCTTAGATCGTTAGCCATAAAATACATCAAGCCTTTCTGATAGTCTTCATGATCCTTGATGATTTTTTTCCTCAAAGAGTAGCTAGCTTCGGGGTACTTATAATTCATGCCAATATAATCAGTACTGAATGGACCATGGTTGTTTGTATCCGTTTTACGGTTGGGTATCGGATCATATTTGTCAAATAACTCTTTCCAACCACTTTCAAACACCCTCACTAACAACTCATAGTTCAGCGGATGATAATGATCTGGTTTTGGAAAGGCAATCCTATTCTCCGGATGATTGGTCAGACACATCCTAAAACAATAGGCTTGTAATTTATCATCTCCACTCCCATTCTCAGCCGGTTTATTACTTGTGATGCCAGCAAGCAATCCACTGTTTTTTTGTCCTGGTACTTTATAGGGGTCAATAGTTTTCGAAAAATGATGCCCATGCTGGAACACATTCGACTGCACTCCATTCCAGGTTTCTCCATAGACAGCATTGGCTTCCCTCCCCACATGATAACTCACACCCGCTGCCGCCATGAGATCTCCTTCATAAGTCGCGTCTATGAAAACCTTCCCGGAGTAAGTCTTGCCACTCAGCGTTCTTATGCTAATGATCTTACCATTTCGTTTAAGTACCCCCTTCGACCGTTCCAGCCACTCCTCACGGTGCACATCCAAGTTGTTTTCTTTAACAAAACCTTCCATCACCTGCTCTGCAACATGCGGCTCAAATATCCACATCGTCCTATCGGCTCCATCTATTGCAGGTGTTCCTTGCCCCTTATTTCCATATTCTTCTTTCTTCTGCCACCGCCAGGCAGAATCAGCAGCATAGTGCAGGTAAATGCGGTGATAAAATTCTCTGGCTAAACCACCAATAACTTCCTTGTTTCCTGTATCCGTAAAGCCCAATCCTCCAGAAGACAATCCACCCAGGTGTTTATCAGGGGATACGATTAACACTGTCTTCCCTAATTTCTTCGCCTGTACACCCGCAATAATCGCAGCAGATGTTCCACCATAGATGATGATATCAGCCTGGAAGGCTTTTTTGCCAATCTGAGCCCTCACTGAACTACTATAAGTGGCAAACGCAACGCTAAGCGCAATTAAGATCCTGATCTTCATAACATCTAAGTTATAAAAAGAGATTTAATTGTAAATTGGGAACGCTATCATTAATTAACCAGATACATCCGAGTGCATATGAGAAAATCAATCCTTCTATTGTTAGCCATGCTTACCAGTTGCAAACTTTCCTCCCAGAAATATGAAGCCAATTGGAATTCCCTAAATCAGAGAAAAATACCTGAGTGGTTCCATCAGGATAAGTTTGGAATCTTTATCCATTGGGGTGTCTATGCCGTCCCTTCCTACGCACCGGTAATCGAAAATAGCGGCGACAGTTATTCTGAATGGTATTGGTTGAGGTTGAGCGAAAAACAAAAAAACTTTATGAGTTTTCATAACAAGAATTACGGGTCTGAATTCCAATACCCGCAGTTTGAGAAATCCTTTAAAGCAGAATTATACGACCCCAAAGCCTGGGCTGAACTATTTAAAAAGTCAGGTGCAAAATATGTAGTACTCACTTCAAAACACCACGAAGGTTATGCCATGTGGGATAGTAAAGAGGCTGATAAAAGCTGGGAGCGTCCCTGGAATGCGGTAACGGGCACGCCAAAAAGGGACTTACTGGGCGATCTCACCAGCTCAGTAAAAGACGCTGGATTAAAAATGGGTTTCTATTATTCACTTTACGAGTGGTTTAACCCACTTTGGAAAGCCGATAAAAAAAGATATGTCTCAGAGCATATGTTTCCTCAGTTCAAAGACCTCATCACCAAATACCAACCTTCTGTAATCTTTTCTGATGGAGAGTGGGATTTAACTGATGAGGAATGGAGAAGTCCGGAATTGCTGGCCTGGCTTTACAATGATTCTCCGGTAGGGAAAAGTGTTGTAGTGAATGACCGTTGGGGCAAAAATACAAGAGGAAAGAACACGGGTTCAACTTACACGACTTCAGAATATGGAAGCGGAATGGATCCCAATGTGATCTGGGAAGAAAGCCGTGGCATTGGGCACTCTTATGGGTACAATAGAAACGAGAAGCTGGAGGACTACAAAACAAGTCATGACCTGATCCTAATGTTGGTCGACATCGTTTCCAGAGGAGGAAATCTTTTACTGGATATCGGCCCCACTGCAGACGGAAGTATTCCGGTGATCATGCAGCAAAGATTAAGCGATATCGGTGACTGGTTAAAGGTAAATGGTGAGGCAATCTACGGAACTGAAGCGTTTAAAACGTCCTATCAATGGAGTGTGGGCAAGATGCCAGAGAAAAAGGGAGAAGCATATATGGCAGGTTATGACATTGCTAAAATGATTCAACCGGCCGGAGAACAGGCACATGTAGAAGCATTCTTTACGACGAAAGGAAAGGACCTTTATTGCATCTATCCAACTTTTAGTCCTAAGCTGATCATCAAAGACTTGAAGTTAAAACCTGGCGTCAAAGCAAGTATTCTTGGCCTGGATAAAGCGTTAATAGCTAAAGTTTCAGCAAAAGATATCGTAGTAGATGTGTCGCATATTTTACCGGGCGAGATCACCGGAAAATTGGTTGTCCTTAAGCTCCAAAACGCTTTGTAAGCTTCCGACTTTTCAAATACTGCTGCATTTTAATGTTTTCCCACATGATGAGCTTATCTTCGATACGTGCAAAAGCGCGTATCTCACCATCCTGAGATACCACCAAGCCCAAACTAGCAGGGTGGTTCCAGCAGTACGCGATCATTGATCGGTGTCTTGTTCCATAATGAACAGGATCACTGGCAATTAAAGACTTTGCTGTCGCCGTAGAAGTAGTGGCTACATAAATTTTCTTGGGCATCTTCTTGGATTTTAACACGCCACCGAAACCTTTTGCCACCATATTGTGGTTAAACAGGACAACTCCATCAACGCAAGTTTGCGACGCTAAAAAACTGACGCAACCTTTTATTTCATCAGCCAACTCCCCTTTAACTACCAATGAATCTGCTTCAGCAGTGTACCACTTACCTGAAATCATGCGCTTCCCTGAATCAATATGATCAGTGATCTGCGATTCCAGTGAGAAACTACGGATAGATTCCTGCGCATACCTTGACATGGCAGAAGTTAGCCGCTCATAGTTGATTCGGTACTTGATGTCGATGTCATTCTCGTCGTCTGAAATCAGTATCGCCCCGCCATGTCGGTAATTTTGGATCTTCAAAAGAATCCTGGAAAGGGTTTGGATCCAAAGGCCATCCATAAAAATCTCCCATTCTGAGAAGGATTCCTCTGGATAATTAGATTTAAGGTAAAGTCGCAAATCCGACTTTAGGAAGTCTGCGTTTTTCTTCAATATTTTTGAAACAGGCCCTATCGTAAATACATCCAGATAGCGCTTCACCAGCATGTTTTGTTTTAACGTCGCTAGCAATTCATAGTCAAATAACACATTTAGCGTACCGATATCGTTAATAAATACCTGAAATAAACCCGGTTGCTCTGATCCGGATTCCGATTCATAATTCAGAAAACTTTGATAATGCATTGCCTGATCAATCATGCCCCAAAGGAAAAGTTCTCCCTTTTCGTTGTAGTAAACCGCGAGGGAAGAACTGGAGGGATCCGCAGCTTTAGATAGTTTTGCGAGCGACTTCGGATTTAGAGGAATAGGCGAGTCAAATTGGATATAGCTCCACCTTTCAGATACGATTTTACTTGGTGGATTGGGATCAGGATTTACAGGATCAATGAGCGTTACGGTAACTTTGATGTGCTCACTTTCTTCCGTTCGCATGCTCGTGTAGAAGAGGCATTCAAACAAATCTTCCAATACAGCCAATGTCGGCAAAGGAAAGGTTAACTTACTATGCATCAGTTTTTCTAACACGTGTTTAGCCAGGTCGCTCGGCTTTGACAATTCCTTATCCATTGAAGATAAATACAGATAAGTGTCAAAAAAGTTTGCGGCTGAGCATCTTGACAAAAGTATAGGCTCGCTTGCAAACAATATGGTGGTTTTGGAAGTATGATAAATAAGCTAAAAACAATAAGCTATGCTACAAAAAGGAGAACAAGCACCAGAATTTGAATTATTTGCAACGCCAGATCAGAAAGTAAAGCTCAGCGAGTTAAAGGGTAAAAATGTGGTACTGGCATTTTATCCGGCAGACTGGAGTCCGGTTTGCAGCGATCAAATGGCGTTGTATAATGAGATGTTAAAGATTTTCAATAAATATAATGCGACGGTTTTAGGGGTATCGGTAGACAGCAGGTGGTGTCATCTCGCTTTCTCGCAAGACAGGAAGTTGCATTTCCCGTTGCTGGCAGACTTTGAACCTAAAGGTGCGGTGTCCAAACAGTACGGCGTTTATGACGAAGAAGCAGGAGAATGTAAACGGGCGCTTTTCGTGATCGATACCGAGGGAAACATTGCCTGGAGCTACGTCTCCCCCACCGCCATCAACCCTGGCGCAGATGGGATTATTGATGCATTGGAAGAACTAACCAAAAATAAATAACTTATGTCACTAAAACCAGAAATAGGAATTGCCGACCAGAAAGAAGGCAACGAGCAGGCAGCCATTAAAATTGTCGAATATGGCGATTATCAATGTCCACATTGCGGACGTGCTTATCCAATTATCAAAGAGATTCAATCTACTTTTGGAGATCAGATTTTATTTGTATTCCGAAATTTCCCCTTACAAGAATCACATCGATATGCCACTATTGCGGCACAGGCAGCTGAAGCGGCAGGTAAACAGGGTAAATTCTGGGAGATGCATGATGCCATATTTGAAAATCAGCAGCAGCTTAACGAGGAATATCTGGACAGCCTCGCCGAGAAACTAGGTTTGGATATGGATGAATTTGAGCAAGACTTAAACTCAGAAGAAATCTCCGATAAAGTGGAAGATGATTTTGAAAGCGGTGTGAGAAGCGGCGTAAATGGTACTCCCTCCTTCTTTGTCAATGGAGAGAAGTTCGATGGTGGCGCAGAAGACTTGCTTCAGGTACTAAAAGAGAGTGGAAACTAGAACAATCTAGTTTCCACTCTTTATTAAATAATATTTCTCTTATTTAAAGACACAATTTAACATCACTTTGTTAATCTGCATGAAGTGTATCTTTATGCTCATCCGGATTATAAGAGGCTTCTAACTCTGCAAGTTTCTTTTTACCATAGGCCAGCTTAGTAATCAGTACAAAGAGTACTGGCACAATAAACAAGGCGAGCACAGTTGCAGAAAACATACCTGCAGCAACCGTCCATCCAATGGTTTTTCTCGAAACTGCCCCTGCACCGTGGGAAATAATCAACGGAATAACCCCTAATATGAAAGCCAAAGAGGTCATCACAATTGGTCTTAGACGCAACTTCACCGCTTCGATAGTCGCGGCAATCAGTTCCATTCCCCAATCTACACGCTCCTTCGCAAATTCTACAATTAGAATCGCATTCTTAGCCGAAAGTCCAATCAACGTGATCAAACCTACCTGCGCATAAATATTGTTGTCTAGCTTAGGCAAGAAAGTCAGTGCTAAAATTGCACCAAATAGTCCCAATGGCACCGATAACAAGATAGAAAAAGGTACAGACCAACTCTCATACAGCGATGCAAGTAGCAAGAATACGAACACGATAATCAATGCGAAGATCATGGTGGTACTGCTTCCCGCCTCTTTCTCTTCCAAACTCAGTCCGGAGAAATTGTAACTGTAATTGGCAGGTAAGGTCTGCGCAGCTACTTCTTCTAAAGCAGTTAATGCATCACCGGAACTGAAACCTGGCTTCGCTGATCCAGTTACTTCAATCGCCCTAAACAAGTCAAAGTGATTGATGATGGAAGGTTTTTCCACCATATCATAACTCACAATTGAGCTTAAGGGCACAGAGGTTCCAGCTGCATTCTTGACATATAACCTGGTTAGATCTTCAATTCCTTTACGGAAACTGGTATCCGCCTGAGTCACCACCCTAAAGTTCCTCCCATATTTGGTAAAGTCATTTACATAACTACTACCCAGATAGGCAGAGATGGTACTGTAAACTGCACCTATCGAAACTCCCATTTTCTTAGCCTGATCACGATCCACGTGCACCTGGTAGTTCGGGGTTTTTGAATTAAATAAGGTGTAGGCCATTGCAATCTCCGGTCTCTGGTTTGCAGCCATCAGGAACTTTCCTACGTTTGCTTCAAACGCTTTGATATCTCCAGCTTGTTTCTCTTGAATCTGAAGGGAGAAACCACCACTGATTCCAAGTCCTGGGATTGGAGGCGGTGCTACTACCAGCACGCTACCATCTTTATCGCCGGTAAACTCTTTGGTTACGCCAGCGATGGTCGTAGCTACGTCGCCTTCCCGGTCATCCCAACCTTTCAACTGCACGAAAAACGTGGCAGCATTGGATTTAAATGATCTGTTTAGGATATTGATCCCTCCAATAGAGGTAATGTTTTTTACTTCTGGATATTTCTTTTGAATCGTTTCGGTAATTCTCTTGATGAAAGCATCGGTTCTTGCAGCCGAAGCGCCCTCTGGTAAGGTCACCCCCATCAAAAAGATACCTGCATCCTCATTGGGAATAAATCCTCCCGGTTTCTTCGCAAATAATCCTACTGTACCTACATAAAGACAAACTAGTATCACCACTACCAACGGTGCTTTTTTCAACGCCCATTTCACCCCGTTGGAGTATTTGTTGGTCACCTTCGCAAACCAGGTATTGAATTTATAAAAGAACTTGTTTAAGCCTCTTGATTCTTTAGTCAGGTTCATCGGTTTCAACAACAAGGAACACAATGCTGGAGTTAAGGACAAAGCGATAAACGCTGATAACAATACCGAAACCGCAATGGTAATCGCAAACTGTTGATAAAGCTGACCCACCATCCCGGGAATAAATCCTACAGGGATGAATACTGCTGCAAGTATCAACGCAATCGCGATAACTGGAGCGGTAATGTCTTTCATTGCCCGTCTGGTTGCATCTGGAGCCGATAAACCTTCATGGTCCATGTAATGCTGGACCGCTTCCACCACGACGATCGCATCATCCACCACGATACCGATAGCCAATACGAACCCGAACATAGTTAATACGTTGATTGAGAAGCCAAGAATGGTAAATAGAATGAACGTACCGATGATCGAAACCGGGATCGCCAATACTGGAATAAGTGTCGCCCTCCAGCTTTGCAGGAAGAAAAACACAACAAGCGTTACCAGAATAAGCGCTTCCACCAAGGTGTGCACCACTTCGTTTATAGACACTTTTACAATGGAAACAGTTTCGTATCCAATTACGTAATCCAGATCCTTAGGGAATGATTTCTTTAGTTCCAGCAATTCTTTTTCGATTCCATCAGCCGTCGCTACCGCATTTCCACCCGGTGTCTGGTTGATCGCCATCATCGAAGATACTTTACCATTCACCCTGGATCTCGTGGAATAACTGAACTCCCCAAGCTCTACCCTGGCAATGTCTTTCAGGTAAACAGCAGAGCCGTCTTCCCCAGATTTAACCACAATGTTTTCAAACTGCTCTTTTGTGTTTAAGTCGCCATCAAGGATCACAGAAAACTCAAATGTCTGATTGGAGTTTTGCGGTGGACCGCCTACAGTTCCACCCGGAATACGGGAATTCTGCTCTGCAATGGCAGTAGAAACCTCCGCAGGCGTAATGTTTAACCTCGCAAGTTTATTTGCATCAAGCCAAACCCGCATACTGAAAGGTTGTCCAAATGCCTGCACATCACCCACACCCGGTATCCTCAATAAGGCATCTTTAACGTATAGGTTGACATAGTTAGAGATAAATTTCTGATCGTAAGTGCCGTTTGGAGAATACAATCCAAGCACCATCAAAATATCATTGTTTGCTTTTTTAGTAGTTACCCCCAGCCTTCTCACTGCTTCCGGCAAAGCAGGTTCAGCAATACCTACCCTATTTTGTACATCAAGTGCAGCCACGTCAATGTTAGTCCCTACGTCAAAGGTCACTGTAATGGCCGAGCGGCCATCTGAAGTACTGTTCGACGACAAGTATTTCATTCCCGGTGTACCATTAATCTGACTCTCAATTGGAGTCGTAACTGTTTGCTCGACGGTTTCCGCATCAGCACCAGTATAGGTACCACTTACCGTAACAGTTGGCGGCGCAATATTTGGATACTGACTGATCGGCAAGGTGGTAAGTACAATGGTACCTATCAACACCAGCAACAGCGAAATTACTATCGCTGTGATCGGTCGTTTTATAAAAACTTCTGAAATCATATGTTCTTCTTAAATATTGAAACTACTTTTTAACTGGTGCTGCAGCTGGTTGCTGACCGCTCGCTTGTCCAGCAGTACCCGGTTGAACTTTTGCTCCTGGTTTGACATTTTGGACACCTTCTACCACGATCACTTCACCCTGTTTTAAGCCACTGCTTACCACTACGCTCTGGTCGAACTGCTTGCCCAATTTCACGTTTCTTGGCTCTGCTTTGCTGCTGTCGCCAACCACATACACATTAAACTCTCCCAATTGTTCCTGAACTGCTTTGTAGGGGATGACCAGCTGATGTTCTGCTGCTTTATTTAAGGCCTTCAAGTTCACCGTCATACCGGAAATCAATCTACCTTGTGTATTTGGATAACTGATTCTTACTTTAATAGTTCCTGTTTGTGGGTCAATCGCACGGTCAATGGCAACTATTCGCCCCTGACCTTTAAAAATTGTTCCATCTTGCAACTCAACAGTGAAAAGCGAATCCTTTACTGCGGTAGAGGTCCTTTGCAGTTGAGTAAAGCGCGGAATTTCTGCCTGATTTACTGAGATGTCAACCGCAATCGGATTATTAGTGGAAACAGTATTCAGCAATGTTGTTCCAGGTGAAGCCAATGCACCCAGCTTCACTTGAGAAATACCAATAGTCCCGGTCAGCGGAGAAACAATCGTTGCACGCTGTAAATCATTAGATGCAGACGAAAGTTGTGCTTGCGCTGCTGCAACCTGAGAATCCGCATTGGCCAAATCAGTCAGTGCATAGTCTACACGTTGTTTAGCAACGGCATCCTGTTCCGCAAGTCTGGTATACCTATCGGCATCTTTCTTCGCTTTATCACGGTTTGCCTTTGCAACTGCTACATCTGCTTTCGCAGCATTGTAAGCAGCGATATATTTAGTACGATCAATCTCGTATAGTCGTTGCCCCTTCACCACCTTTTGTCCGTCGGCCACAAAAATTGCAGTAATGTAACCTCCAACTTGCGGACGTAATTCCACTTCATTTAGCGCCACTACCACTCCCGGATAGGTATCTGTGGTAATAACCTCCTGGTCAGTAACAGTAGCAGTAGTTACCGGTGTAGCAGGTGGCGGACCTTGTTGCTGTGCAGCTTTATCGCCGCCGCCGCAGGCAGCTAATGTAAGGGAACCAAGAGCGATAAGACTTAGTTTTATGTTATTAATTGTGTTCATGTGATGCATATTAATTGATGGTTATGGTGCCTAGTGCCTGTTGTACGTCCAATTTTGAAGATAGAAGACTGTAGAGCGCGTTTAAGTAATTAAGTTGTGCCGTGCGAAGGTCTGTTTCTGAAGTCATCAGGTCCAGATAGGTTTTGATCCCCTCATCGTACTGCAATTTGATCGTATTGTACACTTGTCTTGAGATCTCCACATTTGCTTTCGAAGTATTCAAATCATTCAAGTTCGCTTTATAAGTTGCCATTGCAGATTCGTATTGTGTATTGATTTGATTCCTCGCATTTAGGAGATCCAGGTCAATCCGTTTTTCCTGCAACTGCGATTTCTTGATTTCCTGAGTCCGCTTACCTCCCTGAAAGATTGGGATACTTAATTTTAGACCAATCACCGAACTTGGAAAAACCTGATCATATAATTGATTAAACTGCTGACTCTGGTAATTCCATCCATAATTGTAGAAACCAGATAAGGATGGCAGATAGCTCAACTTGTTGTAACTGGTATTAATCCGTTGCAACTCCCGTTGAGTTTGCAATAAGCGGTATTCAATACGACCGGGGTAACTTACCATTTGATTCGTATCAATCAGCATGTTCCTTTCCATTTCTCCCTCACTGTACGCCAAATCAAACTCTTTATTGGCGGTATACCCGATCAATTCCCTCAAATAAGCATACTTGGATTTAAGTAACTCCTGCGTTCTTTTTAAGTCGGCTTTTGAATTACTCAAGCTGATTTGTGCCCGCTGGAAATCTGTTTTATCTACCAGACCTGCTTCGTACTGCGCGTTTGCATCCTTGTATTGTTTTTGCAAACGCGAAATGTTTTCATTGATGATGTTCAGCTGCTCCTTGCTCGTTAGAATATCATAGAATGCCTTACTTACTTCGACTACCGTATTGATCTTGTTGTTTTCGGTAGTCTGTTTGTATTGTTGTCTAAAATACCTGGCTGTTTTTGACGCTTGAATCAGTCCTGCGTTTAAGATCTGCTGATCCGCTTGTAGCAAAAGTGAAGACGTATTTTTACCCCCAAAAGTTAAGAATGAGCTTTCTCCGTTGGTTGTCAACAGCTGTGTTTGCTGTTTCAAATTGTGGTTGAGCGTTCCGTTTCCATTAACTTGTGGAAGCCAACCTGACAGGGCAGATTTGATATCACGCTCGCCGATTTCCTCGTCGATGAGCGACTGCTGAACTAAAGGTTTGTTCTTTAGGGCATAATCAATGACCTCTTGTAGTGTCGCTTTCCGCAACACCGTTCCTGCACTATCGGCCTGAGCTAAAGCAATCCCCGGGATAAGGATAGCCGCGCAGGCGAGCGCGAAGACTTTAAAATTATTGAAATTCAGTTTATAAGTCATAAAGAAATTTGAAAGTGCAAAAGTAGATTCGGTAGCGTGAGATGTGGGGTAAATTTGACCGAACAAAGTAAATTCATAGCTGAAGCAGCACAAAAAGCATACCCAAGCGATAGGCTTTTCTGCTTGGGACCCGGTATTCCACGTTTTAGCATTGCATTTTCGCCCTTGGGTGAACAATTGGGTAAAAAAAGGCTAAAGAATTGTTAATCTTGTAGATCAATTTATAAAATGAAGTTAAACAGGCAGAGCATAGACTTTTTCAAATACTTTCGGTTCGTAGTGATCCCGATTGTGTTTGTTGCCTTCTATATTTTATCTGTCTTAATCGATCCCTACCGCTCCTGGTCCATATTTTTTGAGCGTAGCAATAGCGAGATTTCTAAGGAATTGATCTTTGTATTGGTATACTGCATCGGACTTACCGAGATTAGTCTCTCCCTTGCAAAGTTCCTCGACAGGAAAATGCGTTGGGTAGAGTTTCCATTAGCGAGGTTTTTCCTTCAATTCTTTATTCAGATTGTCACCACCATTGTGTTCCTGTACCTTTATATGAACACAACCATTTCTCTTTTTGGTGATGGCAGGAAATTCAGTGATATTCCATCGATTGCATTGCGACAAACCTTTGTGGTCAGCGTATTGCTCTCCATCCTGATTAGTTTGATCTATACCGGAAACTTCTTTTTGCAACAATGGAAAGGTGCACTATTAGAAAGTTCCACGCTGAACTTGAAAGCTGCAGAGTTTAAACGGATCGCCCTGGAAGCGGAACTGGAATCTCTTAAAATGCAACTGGACCCGCATTTTATGTTCAACAACTTCAGCACCTTGTCTGCACTGATCACGGAAGACCAAATCCTTGCACAACATTTCCTGGAAAAGCTTTCCAGGGTATATCGCTATATGATCCTGAATGTCCATAAAAACATTATCTCCGTAGAAGAAGAGCTGGATTTTGCCAACGCTTATTTCTACCTGATCAAGATCAGGTTGGGCGATAACATCAAGATGGAGTTGAACCTTCCAAAAACTGTTCTGAAGAAAGGGATTCCACCGATCACCTTACAACTTTTGATTGAAAATGCGATTAAACACAACACCGCTTCGCGTTCAAAACCTCTGCTCATCACCATAACAGCAGATGGCGATGGCGATCTTCTGGTGATGAATACCCTTCAGCGACTCAATTACAATATCCCATCTACCGGAACAGGTCTAAAGAACATCGAGAGTCGCTACCATTTGCTTTCTGCCCGACTTCCGGAAATTAGTGAGGAGGAGGGCTTTTTCAAGGTGAAATTGCCTTTGATGGACTTAACAAGTTAACCGATGAAGATATTAATCATAGAAGATGAAAGGCACAATGCCAACCGCCTGCAAGCCATGCTCAAAGAGATTGACGCTCAAATCACCATTTGCGACATTCTGGAAAGTGTAGCCGATAGTGTGGAATGGTTTAATCATCAGCCTGCTCCAGATTTGATATTAATGGATGTGAGGTTGGCAGACGGATTATGCTTTGAAATATTTTCATCCTGCAATGTCTCGGCGCCTGTAATTTTCACCACTGCCTACGACGAATATGCCATTCGTGCATTCAAGGTTAACAGTATAGATTACTTGTTGAAACCAGTTCACAGACCAGAGTTGGAGGCTGCACTTGACAAATACAAACAAGTGGTGGCACAGCAGCAACCAGATCCCGCAATAAATGACCTAATAGAAATCATAAAAAAGCAGGGCGCTACGTACCGTTCCAGATTCTTAATTCCCTTGAACGACGGCTATAAATCCGTGGGCGTGGAGGAACTAGACTACATCTATTCTGAGTTTAAGGTGACACACCTGGTATCAAATGATAAACAGGTTTACGCGGCCACACAAACTATGGATGAGCTGGAAGAACAGCTTGACCCTTCCTTATTTTTTAGGGCCAATCGGCAACACATTATCTCTTTAAACATCATTAAAGACATCCATAACTATTTCAACGGGAAGCTAAAAGTTATTTTAAATAAATACCCGGACACTGAAATTTTGATCAGCCGCGAGAAAGCAGGTTCTTTCAAACAATGGCTGGATAGGTAAAGGAGCTTGTTTACGAGGCAGTATTCGGTTTTATGATCAATGCCTTTGTCTTTTTAAAAGATTTGGATAACCAACTTTTAGGTCGTGCCTCCACTTCTTTTGGCAAAGTTCTGAAAAAATCGGCGAAAGCGTTATAGGCTTCCAGGTTATGAACAACAGGAACTTTTATTGATAAAGGCTCAGTCGCAAGAACCACATCATAGCTCTGGGTATCTCCACAATGAGTTCCACTGTTGTCGTGACCAATGTTTTTTACCATTGATTGTCCAGGATGCAGCGTCAACTTGTTCGCTAAAAATGCAGTAGCATACCACCTGATGTCCCAACATTTTGTCCTTCCAGCAGCTTGATCTTTCAGTGCCTTGGTGTAGGGATAAGAATTGTTGAAATCAAAAGCCTGCTCTAAATGCTTCGCTTGCAATTGTTCCAATAGTAAGTTGCCGTCCGCTTCAAACAGGTCCCAGGCTCGCTTCCAGGTACCCCAACCCCAACAATCTGCACCTTTTAAAAAGAAAGAATTGGCATCAGTTTTTACAATGGGAAGCAAATATCCGTGTATAGAGGCGACTTCATCCTGCTCCTGGTAATGATTAAGCGAGTCGTTCATGTAAGTTAGAAACCACCTGGAGGTGACCAGATCATCTTCTAAAACAATGGCGTTGCCTCGCATATTGATGACTTCAGTAACCCCATCTATTACATTGTCATCCACTCCTAAATTAGTTTCCCTCAAACGAATAGTTACGCTCTTGAAGCCGTCGATTGTCCTTAGATAATCCCTAACGGCTATAACCTGAGCAGTAGCTTGGGCATTTCGGGCTGCATCTGCATAAATAAATAAGTCGCTTTGATCTGCGAGAAAATTCTCTTGTAAAGATTGTACCGTCCTTTGCGTGTGGGCTAAACGATTGTAAACAAAAAGAACTATGGGCGCTAAACTCATCGACTACTAAATTAGGATTTTGAATGAAGAGCGGACTCCACAAAAGTAGCAATTCCAGTTTGTAATTCGAATCGTGATGATTTAGGGTGCGCTGCTTGTTTTGAAAACAAGTAGTATTAAAGTTACTTAAGCCCTTAAGCAACATATGCACGACTGATGTTCAATACGTTACCTTTAACGCAACTACCTTTATGTGGATAAAAGGAGGAATGTTAAAAATACAGATCAAACAATTAATAGGTTTTCAATCTTTCCCCTGCAGAAATTACAAAGACCATATGCAAAAATCAGACATCAAAGTTAGCGCAGATCTTCAAAAATTCATTCAGAAATTCGAACCCAACAAGTTTAAAATGCTTGCCAGGGGTATTGAGATCAGAGGAAACAATGACCTTCACCGCAGCATTACGTTTGCAAAAGAGCTTATTGAGCGACTAAAGCTAAACTTAACTGTGCACCATTCTGCAGAGATGGCAAGTTATGGTGGTTTTGAAGTGCTGCAAGCAGTTCATTAGAGACCATAATCCAGCGCTTTCTGTTTAATAAACTTTAAACTTCCCACGGCAAGTTCGTCGGCATCATGATTAGATGGTCGCCATAAATTCACACGTGCTGACATGCCGATAATGGAGGAGGAGAAGTTTTCAAGCACTAATGCGCCGGTATAGTTAACCTTAGCTAAAGATTCAAACAGATCGTCCCAGTGTACATTTCCTTCACCCGGCATACCGCGGTTGCTTTCGGTAATGTGAAGGTGTTTGAGGTGCTGCGCACTTTTCAATACGGGATCACGGAAGTTCTCTTCTTCGATATTCATGTGAAATGTATCCAGATGAACTGCCAAGGAAGATGACCCAACCTTTGTAATCAATTCAAGCACATCGTCTGCAGCATTGCAAACATAACTTTCATAACGGTTGATCGGCTCCACGCAGATGGTAATGCCCAACTTGTTGGCATAATCGGCAGCCGCCGATAACACCTGAACCACTGTTTCTGTTTCCTGAGGAGTTTTTACGGCACCGGAGAACACTCCTATTCCACTATGCAAAACACCCGCAAGAATTGGCGAGTGCAACTCTGAAGCTTTATCTAGCGCCAACTTAATGTTTTTAAGCGCGTGCTCTGGGTAAAGTGGAATGTGGCAATCCGGAGGCAAGTTGAAGGAACAGACGGCTTCGATTGCATGCTCTTTCAGTTGCTTTCGAACGGTATTGGTATCTATATCCATAGATGGAGGGAGCAAAATCTCCAGGAGATCAAAACCAGCCGCAGCAGTTTTTTGGATGGCATATTCGCCTTCTTTTGCTTTCCAATCCGGCAATATCCAGGAAAGGATTGATGCACCAAATTTTATCATCTCGTTGTGTTTTTAGCCTGAAAATCCAGCAATTCTGTTAGGGTGTATGGAGGACAAGCCCCTTCCTTAGTCGTTATAAATGCACCCGTTGCCATGGCCATATCCATTATTGTTGCGGCATCGCTGCTGGTGTTGGAATCGAATCTTGAAGCAAGGAAACCCGCAAAAAAAGCGTCACCGCTACCGACTGTATCTGTAATGGTAATTTTATAGGCATCCTGATGGAGTTGGCTTCCCTGACGGTAATAATTGGCGCCTTTGCTACCTTTTGTTAACACGATTTCTGCTATTCCAAAACGTTGCTGAATATATCTGGCCCGAAGGTGCTCATCTGCTTCGATGTCGACCTCCAATGCTTCAATTAAGAAGTTCAGTTCAGCCTTGTTTAATTTTAAGATATCTATTTCTGCGAGAACGTTGGTTGCCTTTTCCAGATCAAAATGCGGGAGGCGTAAGTTGATGTCCAGTACTTTTACTTTAGCCAGTTTCACCAGTTCCATCAAGGTTTGATAAGAAACCTCATTGCGCATAGCCAGACTGCCGAATACCAACACTTCACTTTCCTGAACTTTGGCTTTATATTTTTCAAGCAAGGGAATATAGTCCCAGGCTACATCTTCAAAAATAGTGTAAGAGGCATCGTTATGTTCATCAAGCACCAATCCAACTGTACTTGTAGGATGTTGGTTGTCTTTTTCAATGTAATCTGTGGTCATCCCCCAAGATCTCAATTGGTCTAAAAGCTCCTGCCCATTTGCATCGTCCCCTACCCTGGAGATCATGGTGCAGTCTACCCCCAGTTGTTGCAGGTTATAAGCCACGTTCATCGGTGCCCCACCCGGCTTTTTTGTACCATCTGGGAATACATCCCATAAAACTTCCCCAAAGCAAACCATCGGGACTTTATTTGATTTATGTTGTTCTTGCATGTGTTCTTTAATTAAGCCGTAAAGCTGGATGTTTAAGCGTATGGACTAATGCTATTTTTTTTGTATTCCGTAAATCTAGTTTTTCATAACCTATTTTGTAAACTTTATTCATAATTTACCTCTTTCTTAAGTGGGGTCTTTCCCTTGATCTAACTTGCAACTTTGAAATCTTCATTGTTTTTTTAGCACTCTCTAATGATTGCATTTAACGTTCAGGTTTCAAATCGAACATTTTCTTTCTAAATCTGTTCATTATAGTTATAAATAAAACATATGCTCAAAAAATCAAGCTTCGATTTTTTAACTGGCCTATCCAGTAACAATACCAGGGAGTGGTTCGATCAACATCGTGGGGATTATCAGGAGACCCTAGCGGACTTCACAAAATTTAACCAGGATCTTATCCATACGATAGCTGAATTCGATAAGTCTATAGCAACGTCGAATTTGCAAGGAAAAGATTGTATTCCACGATTGAACCGGGACCTGCGATTTGCGAAAGATAAATCACCCTACAAGACTTACTATTATTCGATCATAAATCAAGGGGGTCGCAAAAGTGGAAAAGCTGGGTATTTTATCGTTATCAACCCTGGTGAATGTTATATTGGAGCAGGCGCTTTTCAGCCAGAACCCGAAAGGCTGAAGAAGATCCGTCAGGAAATTGATTTTAACTTCGATGATTGGAAGAAAATTGCTGAGGACAGCAAATTGCTTAAAGCTTTCCCTGATGGGATCACCGCTCAGGAAAGTTTACAGAAAGTATTCAAGGATTTTGACTCAGACAGCCCTGCGAAGGACTTTTTAAAAATGAAAGGGTTCTTCGTGAGAAACTATCACCCGGATACCTTTTTTCGAGGAAAAGATAATTTCCAAGCCATTGTGGACAGTTTCAAGGCTTGTCAGCAGCTTAATCATTTTGTTAATGCCATTTAATTGTAGCGATGAAAGAATTATTAAAAGATAAAAAACTGATTCTACAGCATGTTCCTGGTAAAGGTGCATGGACTTACCATCTAGTTATTCCGGGCACGAAGGACATACGTGGCAAATGGGGATTTATGAAAGTGTCGGGCACCATTGACGGCTATGAATTTAAAGACCTGAACCTCGCGCCATTGGTTGGTGAGGATAAACGCATTTCCGTTAATGGAGATATCCGCAAGGCTATAGGAAAGGGAGGCGGCGATGAGGTAAGTGTTACCATGTACAAAACTACGGACAATCGCCTAACTCATGAAAATGAAGTTAAGGATTGCTTCAAAGATGCAGATGTATACAAGAAATTTACAGACCTAACGGATGATGAACAGGATCATATTCTTGAAGATATTTTAAGTCAGCATGATGAGAATAGCCAGGAGAAGAAAATCATTTCTCATATCAAAAAACTTTCCTCTTCTACGAGTCGAAGTAGCTAATACTTATGAATTACTTGGGTATTGATGGATGCAGGGCTGGGTGGATCGTTGCCGCAATTGATGGAAATGGAAAATTAAGCCACCTGCTCATACCTTCACTAAACGACTTGCCGTATAACCATTTCGAACTGGCTTTAATTGATATTCCACTTGAGTTTGCTGATCAATCTTACCGACCCTGCGAAACAGCTGCTCAGTTGTTACTAGGCCCAAGAAAACGGGCTTCAATCTTCCCTACGCCTCATCGAAGTGCAGTATTTGCTGAAGACTATCCCGAAGCGAACCGTCTAAACAGGTTGCATCTTGGTAAAGGTTTATCAAAACAAAGTTGGAATATCTGCAACAAAATAAAGGAAGCTACATTCTTTATCAGCCACCGACCGGATACTCCGTTATTCGAAGCACATCCAGAACTTTGCTTTTACTTTCTAAATAATTGTAAACCTCTACTTTCAAAAAAGTCATTATCTGAAGGTGCTAATGATAGATTAAGAATTATCGCCGGTCACGATCCAACCTATCTTCAGGTAATTACGGCTACGCTAAAAATCACGAAAAGGAAAGCGGTAAAACTGGATGACATTATTGATGCGACGATCCTTGCAATAAGGGCCAGCTCCTCAGATATCCAAACTGTACCAGTTGATCGGCAACCCGGAGATCGTGACGCTATCTTATTTTAAATCTGCTCATTTCAAAAACCAAATAAAACACATCAGGAATGGTCTAAAGAAATTGGTTACTATCTTTACTCCGTAAAGCCCGTACCATGATCGTCAAAACTTTTAAAACGTCGCTGATTCTCCTTTTACTCCTCAGCGCTAACCTGCTAAATGCCCAACCGCTAAGAATTGCCGTTGCCGCGAACGCCCAGGGCCTGATAAAAAAGCTACAGATTGATTTTAAGAAACGTACTGGAATAGAGACGGAAACCATCATCGGAGCTTCCGGCAAATTGACTACGCAAATCATGAATGGTGCACCTTACGATGTATTTCTCTCTGCAGATACTGAATTTCCAGAGCAACTTTACCAGGCGGGTTTCGGCCTTAAAAAACCTGTTATCTACGCTATGGGCAGTTTGATTGTTTGTGGTGATGCTTCCTTGGACATCAAAAACTGGAGATCACTCTTGGGTGATGAAAAGATAAAGAACATAGCGATTGCAAACCCAAAGACTGCCCCCTATGGCAAGGCGGCAGTGGAAGCATTAAACTTTTATCAGCTTAAAGAGAAGATTAGTTCGAAGCTCATTTATGGAGAGAGTATTTCTCAAATGAACACTTATATCCAGACTGGCACAGTCGCAATTGGTTTTACTACCGAAGCCTTCTTGTATGAAACTGCCGATAAAACCAAATTAAAATGGGCCAGAGTAGACCAAAAAAGCTATAGCCCAATTGCACAAAGTGCCATCTTACTATCTTTTGCAAAAAAAGGAAAGCTAAATGAAGCCACTAAGTTTTTCGAATACCTATCTTCGGCTTCCGCAAAGGCTATTATTGCCAAAAGCGGATACCATTTACCGGTAAATAAAAAGCTGCAATAAACATAGATTTACCTTAAACAGTAACCTAAAGAACTAGCGCTATGGACCTCGACCCAATATGGCTTAGTATTAAACTGGCAATCCTAACCACCACCATATTGCTGGTTATTGGGATTCCCATCGCCTATTGGCTCTCCCGTAAAAATACGATCGTCCGTATAGTCATTGAAGCGCTGATTACTATGCCGCTTGTACTGCCGCCCTCTGTTCTTGGCTTTTATTTGTTACTTGCTTTTAATCCTAAAAATAGCCTGGGAAGCTGGCTTCATGAACATTTTAACATCCAACTGGTGTTCTCTTTCGAAGGTTTGGTGATCGCTTCGCTGATTTACAGCTTACCTTTCATGATTAGTCCAATCAAGGCAGCATTTACTCACTTGCCCAAATCACTTGCAGAAGCTTCTTATACCATGGGTAAATCGAGGAGAGAGACCTTTTTAAAAGTTTTGCTTCCAAACATAAAAGCCTCGGTCTTTACCGCAGCGGTGCTCACCTTCGCGCATACCCTTGGGGAGTTTGGTGTGGTATTGATGATCGGAGGAAACATCCCCGGTGTAACGAAAGTTGCATCCATTGCAATCTATGATTCTGTAGAAACTATGGATTACTCGGCGGCCAACGACTATGCCCTTATCCTTTTTGCCATCACGTTTACTATCGTAATTGCCGTATTTTTGTTTAACAGAAATGCAGTTAAAAGTCCTTTCGAATGATAGAAATTAATATCAGCAAACGGATCAAGGCCTACAATGGTGTCGAACTAAAAGTAAATACATCCTTCGAGTCAGAGCGAATCACCAGGATATCTGGACCTTCTGGAGTCGGCAAAACTACGTTATTGAAGATACTAGCCGGGTTGATTTTGCCAGAGGAGGGGTTGATTAAGGTTGATGACGAACTGTGGTTTGATGCCCGCTCAGGTTACTCCAAAAAAACTCAGGAACGTAATGTAGGATTTGTCTTTCAGGATTATGCGCTTTTCCCAAACATGACGGTAGAGCAGCAACTGAAGTTTGGAACCAAAGATGAGCGGTACATCAACCGTTTGCTTACCATTGGTCAGATGGAAACATTTAGAAAAAGTTTACCTAAATATTTGTCTGGCGGTCAGCAGCAAAGACTGGCAATCCTGAGAGCACTAACTACTAAGCCAAAACTGCTGCTAATGGATGAGCCCTTTTCTGCGCTTGACCAGGTATTGAAAACCGAGTTGATGACAAACCTACAAGAACTGTTTGCAGAGCAAGGAAGTACCGTATTGTTGGTTACCCACGGTCAGGAAGAGATTGCAGGTTCGAAGCTATTTGAGATATAAAGCGACGCTAAGGTCGTTCTGGCAACGGCTCGCCATTATGGCAACGTCCCGTCATTATAGCAATTGCCCGTCATGATGGCAACGCCCCGTCATAATGGCAACGCCCCGTCATGATGGCAACTGGACCGTCATTCCGGCGTAGGCCGGAACCTCGGCCCAATCAAGCGCACCCAAACTGAGATCACGGCAACAGCCGCCCCGTCATTCCGGCGTAGGCCGGAACCTCGGCCCTATCAAGCGCACCCAAACCGAGATCACGGCCTACGCCGTGATGACGGGGACAATGACGAGCGATTTGCCGAGGAACCTCAGCCCAATAAACCACACCCAAACCGAGATCACGTCCTACGCCGTGATGACGGGGACAATGACGAGCGATTTGCCTATAAACCTCGGCCCCAATCAGGCGCACCCAAACCGAGGTCACGGCCTACGCCGTGATGACGGCGACAACGACGGGAACAGCCCCGTGATGACGGGGAAACGCCCCCCCGCAAAAAATACCAAACTTCCCCAACTGCTCCGTGTTATTACCAAAACACTTACTATGAAAACAGTTATTGTTACCGGGGCCAGCTCTGGGATAGGACAAGGGATCGCGATCGCTTTCGGGGAACTCGGAGCAAACGTTATCGTCAACTACCACAGCGATAAAAAAGGGGCGACAGACACCTTGAAGAAAATCCAAGAAGCTGGCGGTCAGGGGTACATCCATCAAGCAGATGTATCTAAAGAATCCGAAGCAATGGAACTCATAAACAAAGCCATAGAAACCTACAACGGTTTCGATATCCTGATCAACAACGCCGGCATTCAAATGGACAATTCCTTTTCTAAAATGACGCTGGACGAATGGACAGGGGTTATCGACACCAACCTGACCGGACAATTTCTCTGCGCCCGTGAAGCCATCAAACATTTCGAAAAGAAAAAACAAACCGACACCTGCAAAGGAAATATCATCTTTATCAGCTCCGTGCACGACCTTATCCCCTGGGCAGGTCACGTAAATTACGCCTCCTCAAAAGGTGGAATCCTGATGTTGATGAAATCCCTGGCCTTGGAAGTTGCCCCTAAAAAGATCAGGATTAACGCCATTTCTCCAGGAGCCATAGCTACAGATATCAATGAAGAAGCGTGGAGCGATGAGAAAAAGAAGAAAGAATTGTTAAAGCTTATCCCCTACCAACGTATCGGCAATGTCGAAGATATTGGCAAAGCCGCCGTATGGTTGGGTTCAGATGACAGCGATTATGTGATCGGGACCACCATTTATATCGACGGAGGAATGACACTTTATCCGGGCTTTGTGGACAATGGCTAATTGCTCCAAAAGCTTTTACTTCACAATCTTCACGCCTTTAGGCGCCTTGATTATGGAAGATACCGTTCCGTCGGCTTTCTTGGTATGCTTTACATAAAGCGGGCCATATGGCGTTGGGAACGTTCCTTCCACAAAGGACAATTCTCCCAAGTGTGGTCTAATCGATATCTCTTTACATCCAGGCGCTATAACCTGGATGCCTAAAACATGCTCCGTTAACCATGGAGTCGGACCAGATGCCCAGCCGTGTGCCAAACTATGCCTGAAACCAACATAACAATATGCGCCATAATCTGCGTGAATATCCACTTTGCCTGCCGGAACAAGCTCGTCGATGCGGCCAGCATTCGCCAGCCAGTCAACGTTGAAATCTTCCCAAAAAGTAGTGGCACCCAAATCCAACATCGGTCCCCAAAAGTTCTTAATATCGCTCATGGCACCTGTATAGTCCCCTGCTTTCGCCTTTGCCTGCAACATGTAATATCCAAAAAACGTAGAGTAATCTTTCACCCCATTTGCAGAGATCACCGCGTTGGCAACTTCAGGTTTCACTAAACCTGAAATCCCCATCAAAGCCGCTGCTTGCTTAGATCCATTAACATCAGGTACATTCTTTTTCAATCGCTCCACAACAGCTCTGCACTTATTAGCTGTTGCTTTATCGCCCAAAATCTCACTCAATCGCGCTCCATCATTTAATGTGATTATCAACATGCCTTGCAAACCAGCATGGATGCCCTTGATATTGGGAGAAGATGGCCAATCTAAAAATCGGTTACCACCATCCAGGATTTCACTGTCATTGTTGTCAATTTTCTGACTCAATTGACCCAACAGTTGAGTTAGGTAGGTTTTCTGCTCTTTCAAATAGGTTAAATTTCCGGTATGCATGTACCAATCGTGTTGAATAATGATCCACCACATTGAATAGGATACCATCCCAGCCATATAATTAGGAAGCGGCGTGATGTCACGCGCCTGATCTAAACTTTTTGTAACGACCTCATTATCTCCAAACACTGCTGCGATAGTCGAGCTTTCCGGATGCATATCACCGATCCACACCAGTCGGTCACGCTTTATACCGTCCCAAAGGAAGTCTTGCATATTTAAATGCACCGTATAGGCACCTGTCATCCAGATCTTATTCAATAAGCTATCACTGCTGTTGAACGATCCAATGTAAGGGATATCGCGAATCACCAGCGAAGCAGAAATCTCTTTGATTTTCAACTCCGCGTTATCATCCAATAAATCTATTCTGACAAATCTGAAACCTGTATTTCCAACTTCTAACTTACCCAACCATGGAGCAGAAACGATCATATCACGCATCGCATGATCGTTGGTGGCCCCTTTAACATCAACGTCAGACATCGCCTCACTAGCCGACTCTCCAAAACGGATGCGCAGACGAACAGGTTTTCCGCCTCTGGATTGGTCGGTAATCAAACGAATCCCACCATGTATTTCCTTACCAAAATCTAATAAGACAGATGGCTTTTTACTGCCATCAGCGCGCATGATGCATAGATTCTGACCAGAAAGATCAGCTTGTCCATTGCCCTCTTTCAACAGTTGCTCGCTGTTGGAAATGGTACCAGACTTTTCATCACTCTTCCACAAAATCTTGACGGGAGACAGGTAAAAGGTTTGGATTTCCTCCTTTTTGTAGGTTTTGCCCTTTACAAAAGCAGCTGAAGTTTGAGCGAACGTATTGCCGGAAACCAGCGCTATGAAAAGAAGAATAAGGTATCGTTTAGTCATTAGTTGGTTAGAGTTAATCCAACTAATATATTGCTAATATCCTTAATAACTATCCTGTACTGTCGCCTCGAGACCTTGTGGAATAAAAATCTTATTGATTTGAGATAAGACATAATCTACCTCTTCAAAGGTGTTGTACCGACTAAAGGACAATCTGAGGGTATCTCCATCCGAAGCAGAACCCAAAGCATTCAACACATGTGATCCACCGGATTTACTGTTACAGGCACTCCCACCTGAGGCACAAATTTCTTGTGCATCCAAATAGCTCAGCACCGGTAATCCTAAGTCGCTGGAAGGCAAAGAAACACTCAAAACTGAATGCAGGCTTTTACAAACATCAGCGGAATTGCCGTTAAAGCTGACTCCTTCCACCGTGTTCAATAGACCATTTATTGTCCGCTGTTTTAAGGAAGAAACATGATGCGCTAAACTCGCCCGATCGCGATGAGTAACTTCTAAAGCTTTCGCCAGGCCGACAATTCCCGCAACATTTTCTGTGCCTCCACGCTGACCAGATTCCTGTGACCCACCGTGAATGTGTGGCAACAACAAGTTTTTTTCTCTTTTATATAAAAAGCCTACCCCTTTTGGTCCGTGAAATTTATGTGCGGAGCCCACCAGGAAATCTGCTTTTAATTGTTTGGTATCGTACTGATGATGACCCATCGTCTGTACGGTATCTGAATGAAAAATAGCGCCGTAGCTACAACACAATCCAGAGATTTCCTCGATATTATTGAGGTTTCCGATCTCATTATTTCCATGCATGACGGACACAAAAGCACGCTCATTGTTTTGCAAAAGTTGTTGCAGGTGTCTCAGCGAAAGATTTCCGAGCTCATCATGTTTTACATACAATAAGGTGATCTCGCCATTGTTTTCCAAAGCTTTTAAAGTTTTCAAAACCGCATGATGTTCCAAGAGAGAGGTAATGGCCACTTTAATCTGGTGATTTCTAATGGCCGAAATGATGGCCGTATTGTCAGATTCCGTACCTCCGGAGGTGAATATGATTTGATCGGGACAAGCGTTCAACAACTCTGCGATCGTATTGCGCGCCTGTGAAACAGCAATTCTGGCGGTCCTTCCAAATCCATGTGCCGAAGATGCATTTCCAAAATGCTCAAACAGATAGGGCTCCATCGCCGAAAAAACTTCTTTGCTTAAAGGGGTGGTTGCTGCATTGTCAAGATAAACTCTCATGTGATATCGGTTTTAGATTAAAAAATAAACCTTATCCAGATAGCCTTGAGGCAATCAATTATCTTATCTATTTGCCAATTGGCAAAAGGAATTAGCACCTTATAAGTTACAGGTTGCTAAGACTTCACAGGGCCTTTCCCTCAGTCTTTCTGGATAAGTAAGTAAGTAAATGAACTAACTACGATGCAAATATAATATATACTACCAAAATAGTAGAATTTATTTGTACTTTTGTTTCAAGCTCGTAAAAAAGCACTCGGATTTGAATAATCCTTTCAAAGTTTTGTTTAAAAGCCAGACTGGATGGTCTGGATTTATTTGTTCAATATTAAGGCTTTGCAATCTCTAAAACCATCCTACCACTGATATCTCCCTTTTTCATATCATCAAACACAGTATTGATATCTTCTAGCTTCGCAGCTTTAACTGTTGCCTTAACTTTGCCCTCCAGGGCGAAGGAAATAGCTTCTTCCATATCTTTTCGCGTTCCTACAATGGATCCTCTTATTGTGGTTCCATTGATCACGGTGTTGAAAATAGACAAATCAAAGGTTCCGGCAGGCAATCCATTCAAGGATAGAATCCCCTTCCGTCTCAATGCACTTAAACCCTGATTAAACGCGATTGGCGATGGCGCTGTAACGAGCACACCATGCATCCCACCAGTTTCCTTTTTCAGAAAAGTACCCGGATCGACTTGTTTCGCATTCACCGTAATGTCTGCTCCCAAATCTTTGGCCAACTGCAATTTATCATCTGCAATGTCAATAGCAGCAACATGCAACCCCATCGCTTTGGCATACTGCACAGCCAAATGACCCAAACCTCCAATTCCTGAAATAGCTACCCACTCTCCCGGTTTGGCTTCAGTTCCTTTCAAACCCTTGTAGACCGTCACACCCGCACAAATTATCGGTGCCATTGCGGTAAAATCGATGTTTGCAGGAAAGCGGGCTACATACCTCGAGTCGGCAACAACATATTCCGCAAAACCGCCGTCTACACTGTAACCTCCGTTTTGTTGTGTCTCACATAGCGTCTCCCAACCGGTATAGCAGAATTCGCAACACCCGCAGGCACTATACAACCAGGGCACCCCAACCACATCTCCGTCTTTGATGTGCTTTACGCCGCGACCCAGAGCAACTACATATCCAATAGCCTCATGCCCAGGTATCAGTGGCATTTTGGGCTTCGCAGGCCAGTCGCCCGCACAAGCGTGTAAGTCGGTGTGACAAACGCCACAAGCGATCACCTTAACCAATATTTCATTTTCACCAGGCTCTCTAACCTGAACTTCTTCGATATGCAACGGCTGTCCGAAATCATGGATAACCGCTGCTTTCATTGTTTTAGGTATCATAGTTTTAGGGATTAAAAACCAACTACTGCTTCGATTACATATCCGTTGAACTTACCTCCTGAACGGTAATCCTGAGTAGGGAAATCTTTGTATTTCTGCACCACATATTCTCCTTTTAACAGCACGTTTTTGGTTAGAAACCAACCTGCTGCAGCAGCAATACGGTCCACTTTAACGTCATCTGTGTAGGTAACTGCGGCGGTATTTGCTAAGCGAGCAGAAGCCGTATTGTATTTAGCTCCGATGAAGAAACTTTCAGTTTTTCCAAATCTATACACCGCATCCATCGCAAGCTGATTCATTTTTCTGGTGTCTGTTTCTTTAGCAGTCCTGCCTGATGCGGTTTCATAAGTACCGAACAATTCTAAGCCTTTAACTTTTAAGAATCCGTTGAACATGAAGGTGTTTACTTTTTTATTGAAGCCAGGATTAAAACGGCCTGAGAAGGCCAGTGGTGTTCCTGCACCTGATGTACTGCTTGGATTAGCTGAGTTCAGTTCCATCACATACTGGTAGTTAGAGCCTGAACGGTCGCCCCCGAAGATGGTATTGCCACCAGAGCTTTGATTGCCGTAATAAGAACCACTCACTCTGATGCGAACATCGTCCATTACTTGTTTATCAAATCCACCTTTCAACAAGATAGATGGTTGTTTGTGGTACTCTCCATCAGGGTTCGAAGCTGCATATAAGGAGTCAACATTACCTTTAATCATCCCATTAGTTGCGCCAATAACTCCGAAGAACCCGTTTTTTCTCAACATCACTTGTCCACCGATCTCTGTCGCAAACTCATCAACAATATTCCCTTCCATAAAAGGATTGTAAATGGCACTACCTCCATCGCTTCTACGGAAATGCTGATCACCGTAATCTACTTCGAAGTGACCGATCTTAACGGTTGCGATCTCCATGATGTCGTCCCAAATTTTTCCCTCAAACGGAAGCTTATCAAATTGGATATACCCACCTTTTACCCAGGTTTCATTGTGGTGTTTGGTAGACAAATAACTGGTGATATTTAACCGGATTCCATCAGCCAGCTGCACATCCATATACAGGTTAGCTTGTGCAGTTTGAAAGCCGGGAGTAATTATTTTAAGCCTGTTTCCAGCCACAGCGGGCGAAAACGAGCCGACATTATTGTTTACAGCACCCGGGTTCTTGTGTTTAAGGTTCTGAAATTGCTGCGTAAATCCCGCACCGAACTTCAATTTCAGACCGTCAAAAGTCGATGTGGTATCCTTCGGATCTTCAAAGATGTTGATCCCGCTTTTATCATACGGTCTTAGGTTGTTGATTTTGCCGAACTGGGCAAAGGAAGCAAATGGGGCGATAATAAAGGCAATGATTGCCAATGTTGTTAGTTTCATGATATTGAGTTAAAATGATGGTTATTTTTTAAGTCTATTTTTTGTTAGTTTTTGAAATTAAGGTTGAAGGCAATGCTGAGCTCGTCTCCTACTTTCATAGCACCAAGCATAAAACTTGGAGGTTGAATGCTGTAATCGGTCAGCTTAAGCTTTTGAATTCCAGTACAAGTGATGCTGTGATCGGCGTTAACACTACCGTTCACTTGCATATTGATAGTCTTAGCAACCCCTGCGATAGTCAAGGTTCCTACCGCTTTTACGGTGAATTTCCCTTTTGATACAGGGCTAATCACAGCGCTGCTCAACTTGAAGCTGATCTTTGGAAACGCATCTGCTTTGATCACTTTATAAGTCCGGGTATCCATGGAACTGTGTTCACTTTTCAGACTTTTTGCATTAACACTGAAGCTCAACGCAGTTAAAGATTTCGGAACATTATCAGCGTTAAGCGGACCGAAGTCGGCCTCTGCTACCGGGTTTTCCGCGTTCATCGTCCAATCGTGAACATTGGATTTACCAGAAACCTTAACAAGGTTTTCTTTTGAGCCACTTAGTTTGTAGCTCGACTGCGCTTGCAGTTGCTGGCCTGAAGCCAAGGCTACAAAAATCAGAAGAGATAAGTATTTTAAAGAGGAATTAAATGGGGTGAAACGTAGCATCTTTTTCATAACATTTTGATTAATTTGTTTAATCAAAAGTATACCAAGGAGTGTGGACTGGTTATAACCCTAAACAATTATAAATATGATTATCATCACATTAATATCGACAAACCCATTTATTTCAATTAATTATAGGTTTGATCTGCAGTATTTTTAGGGATTTATCTTTGCAAACAAAACCCCTGCTATAATAGCTTGGGCAAATCCATAAAGAAACCAGCTCAACACCATAAATCCAGTTACATCCATGGCGCTGAACGTAATCCACATCACAGGCAGTAACGACACCACCGCATACACAAATCCAAATTCCAGTCCCCTTAATAAAAAAGATCCCTGAAACAGTCTTTTGAATCGGTCCCAAAACCAGGACAATGCAAAGCTGATCACAAAAGCATGGGTGTAAAACAGGATATCCCTGTCTCCATGTGAGTCGAACAAGGGATTATTATAATCCATAAAGAGGTTAGGGAAATACCTGATGCCGAAATACAAACTTCCGTAACTTAGAATAGACAGCAAAATTCCCACGACAAATCCGGGATAGACAATTTTTTTCATGACAGTTAGTTTAGAATTTTTATGTTGAGCATGAATTCTACGTTCAGCTCATTATTGGTTTTAATCATTCCACCTAACCTTTTAGGCGGGTCAATATTAAAATCAGAGAAGTTCACTTTCTTGGTGCCAATAAGGCGGAGGGTTTTGTCGCCGGTCATGACGTACTGATAATCTACTTCGAAACGTTTAACTGCGCCGGCAAGCTCAATGGTTACCGCACCTTTGATCGCGGCATTTGGAGTTCCTGGATCCGGGAGGCTGCTGAGGTCTTCAAATGTGACGATAAGTTTGGGATAGACTTTGGCTTTCAGCGTTTTCCGGAGGTCGTTGGTCATCATCGCATTCCTGCAGTCAAACTTCTGCACGTCCAAAATTATGGAGCCAGTAATTTTTACGCGTTGACGTTTGGTATCTTGCTTAAGGAGCAATGTATCGGGTTGCTTATACTCGGGGATCAGACAACTGAACTTGTTGATGTTGGTGCTGCCGTTTACTTTGAGCGTGCATTGTTTGCTTAGCACCCATTTGATGGGATCCGCGGCGCTGGTATTAGGATTGTTGGAGTTTTGCTGAACTGCGCTTTTTGACGGGTTGAACGCTGTGCTCGGACTGAAACAAAAGGTTGTCCATAGCATCACGATGAAGAGCAACCAAACCTTACCTGAAGATTTATTTGAAATTTGCGTTTTAATCATTGCACAGAAATATCATAGGGATGAAATTTCTGTAAATGTTGGGTTATTGGGGAGGTATCCGACTGATGAGCGTTAGCGTTTAAAGTGATGTTGATTACATTTCATCTCCTACCCCTTTTTAAAGTACTTCAGGCCATATCTAAACATCACGTAAACCGGAATACCTAACGCAATCCAGGCAAGCATATGCCAAACGCCGAGCCCCATTATCGCTAACAATAATCCTACAATCGTAACCAACGACTCTGAGTTTTCCATTAGCCTCCGTCTTCGCATCTATCATTGCAGGTTTGATGATGCACACCGTTAATGGCGTTTTACCAACCATATATACCGCGTAATGGTATTTTCTGGAATATACTGTTTCAGGATAGGCTACGAATGAAACATCCATAAGCAGTATTAATCATCTTTGGGCTCCCAAAGTTCAATGATATTTCCTTCTGGATCCAGTATGTGTACAAACTTTCCATAATCGTACTCGGCGATTTCATCAACTATCGTTACATTTTCTTTTTTGAGTTCTGCAACAAGTTCCACAAGGTTATCCACCCTGTAATTGATCATGAAAGGCTTCGAAGATGGATTAAAATATTTGGTATCATTTGGAAATGCACACCAGGAGGTGGACCCTTTTAACGAAGGGTTTTCAGCTTGTCGCCATTCAAATGTCGTTCCGTACTCGGTGGTTTCCAATCCAAGGTTTTTGGCATACCACTCGTTCATATTCTGCGGATTTTCACTTTTAAAAAATACACCGCCAAGACCTGTCACTTTTTTCATATCTGAAGTTAATTTGCTAACGAGTAAATGATTGATTTCATCAATAACTATTTGACTTGCTAAGGAATAGCCAGAGGACTTGTTATTGACTTTCCTAAAAGTAGGATAAAATACCTTGCCTTCTCAATCTAATTTGGCAATCCACTCCATTGGGGTATAAATCCCAATGGAGTGTTTTAACCAGGAAACTAGTCCTTGTTCATTCTAACGATTCTCGGCATAAACTGGCCCTGAACTTCTATCAAATCCTGTTGAGCAGCAATGACCATTTCGATGTCCTTATAGGCTAAGGGGTTTTCTTCTACAGAACCGCCAATCAGCGCTACACCCGCATTTGCCAACATCTTTTTCATGGCCGAAGGAGTCATGTTGTCTTTTGCCTTTTGTCTACTCATCGCCCTTCCTGCGCCATGAGACGCTGAGTTTAAAGAGTCAGTTGCACCTTTGCCGGCCACTAAATAGGCCGGTGTGGTCATGCTTCCCGGAATAATCCCTAGCTCACCCTGATGTGCGGGAGTTGCTCCCTTCCGGTGGACGATCACGTTCGTTCCGTCCGGAAGCTGCTCTTTCCAGGCAAAGTTGTGGTGATTCTCAACAACATGAAGCGCCGATAAACCAAGTGACTTTAATAAATTAGCATGTATCCGCTCGTGGCAAGCCTTTGCATAATCACCTGCAAGGCTCATCGTGAGCCAATACTCCTGCCCTGCTTCACTGTTCATATCCAGCCAGGCCAATTGTTGAGCATGTTTGGGTAGCTTGCAGGTATTCATCGCAATCTGCGTATAATGCCTGGCAATAGCAGAACCCAGTCCCCTGCTCCCTGAATGTGTCAACAATGCCGTGTATTTCTTGGCGGGTAAACTCAGGCTGTTATTGGCCAAGAGCTCAATTTCACCGAACTCAACAAAGTGGTTTCCGCTACCGGATGTACCCAGTTGTCGCACTGCCTTTCCACGCAAGGGTTTTAGAAATGGGATTTCATTAAATACCGGACTATCCAATACCTCATGTTCTTGTCTCCGCTCTAAGCCACCCTCCATACCAAAATGCGTATGGTTTTTTAGCGCTTGTTTAATTTGGTAGGAATACCTTTCCAGAAAACCATCAGTTTCATCGATGATGGATAACGCCATTCGACAACCAATGTCCATGCCCACTGCATAGGGAATTACCGCATTATTGGTAGCCAACACGCCACCAATTGGTAGTCCGAAGCCCATATGTGCATCAGGCATTAAGGCACCCTGAACACTAATTGGAAGCATACTCGCCAATTCCATTTGTGCTTTCGCAGCATTTTCGATACCTCTGCCACCATATGTTTTGCAATACACAGCTTCGGTTCTCAAGTCGTAAATCTTGAATAACCGTTCCGGAACTTTGCCAATTACCTTTTCGGCTATTTTGGATGTTAAATCATTGTCCAGATATGCTTCCGGATCTTTTTTTATATTCACCAACAGGTCCAGCAATTCCTGCCGACTGTGGTGTTTGAAATTTTTAGTGGTTATACCGATGACCAAACTTCTTAGCTGATCATTCTCGTAACCTATTTTACTTAAATCTTTTGTTCTTAAAATGCCCATTTGGGGTATAGTGATTACTCCTGGTGTCTTCTCTGTGGAAAGACCAGAATATGGTGTAAATATGTTCAAATCGCTAAAGCGACTAACAATTAATTAATAAAAAATAGTGATGGCCCGCCTGGGTTAGGCAATGAGCGAAAGGGGCGATATGTAGGTAAACGCTGTCATGATTCCTTGATATTTAAAAGGATAACAAATCAAGTGATGGGGTAAAGGTATAAAAATATTTAAATAATTCCCTAATCTTCTTCACCCTTGACTACATAGTTCGCCATAGTTCTGAATAATTGACTCTTAATCTGTTTCACTAAAATCCTTGGACTAAGTACTTTTAATTTTGATCCGAAACCCAATAGTTCTCGTTCCAATTCAAAGTTTAATACTACTCGAATGCTAAAGATTTTACCTGTGGCATCGCCACCTACAACTTTCTGGGTGTGGTGCAGTGGTTTAGTAATTACATATGGAGCATTTGCGAGGTCTACCCAAAATACAACCTCACAATCACGCTGATTGGGAGATTTGGTGACCCCAATAACATCATTGTAATAGGTTGCCAGGTCAATTTCTGTATTTTCCAGATAATCATCGTTATGATCCGTAATGCTTTGAATCCTATCAAGCGCTAAATTGTGTAATGGATGGTGTCTAACATGCGACCTTCCCAACACAAACCAACGGTTTCGGTATTCTTTCAGCAGATAGGCACTGAAGCAAAATGAACTGGCGTCTCTTGCCTTAAACGATTGATAGGTAATGCAAATCGACTTTTTCGCTACGATAGCCTTTCTTATCACCTCAATATATTCCAGACCTTTGAGGTTGTCGTTCTTCTCAAAGTCAATAACGGGTGTCTGGTTAGTTTTCTGTGTATAAATTTTATCTTCCAACTTGCTTACCATCTCATTTAAATCGGAGAAATGGTTGAAGCCTTTGAACTGCTTCAACAAATCTGAGACTTCAGCGAGCACCTGTATATCCTGATTATTTAATGGGATGTTGTTGATGCTATAATTTTTATCCGCATAGGTGTAATATTTACGGTCTACCACAATGATCGGCGCTTCATAGCCCAGCTTATTACTGCGCATCATCTCAATATCCGCCTGTATTGTCCTTCTGCTCACCCCCGTATCGATCCCCTGATATTCATATAACGCAGCTGCAGATGCCTCGATCAAATCCTCAAGAGTCCACTTTTTACGGCGATTTTGGAGACAACCATCAATAGTACGGTAGCGGATTAGTGCATTTCTGTTAACAGGCATGGATTTTTTTTCATAATAATAGTAAATAATTTTGACTGCGCAAATAGACTGCGCAGCAGCATTATTTCTTTGTATCAATAAATATTAAAAGATCATGGAAAACGAAAAGATCAGCAACAAAGAATTGACAGCATTAGGCATTAATGAAGTGGAAGTATTGGCAAAATTTAGCCGTGTGGCTAACGGCTTGCTTAAGCACGGGGTTATGGGAAAAGCTGAAATCCTGGCTAACCTTGAAGGCCTGATCGACGACCCGATGCCTTATGCATTAAAGAAAGGCGGAAAGTTCAAGAATCTGGCCGAGGAGTTAATAGCCATGCGAAAAGAGGGGAAGTTCCCAAAGCAAGAACGCAGCAAGTTCAAACTGAAAGAGCAAATAGCCGAATTCCCGGTTTGGGGTTTGGAACATATAGAAGTGGGTGCATTGGCGCAGATGCGAACAGCAGTCCAGTTGCCAATCGCAGTCGCCGGTGCTTTAATGCCAGATGCGCATCAAGGTTACGGTTTACCGATTGGTGGCGTGTTGGCTACTACGGCAAATACAATTATTCCATTCGCTGTAGGTGTAGACATTGCATGCAGGATGTGTCTGAGTATTTTTGACCTCCCAGCTGCTTCAGTAGATACGGAGACCGATTTATTAAAAGGGTTATTGTTAACGCACACCAACTTTGGGATGGGCGGGACGATTAAAACTCATTTCGACAGTTCATTGTTCGACAGCAGTACCTGGAATGAGACAAAGATGATCCGTAGTTTGAAAGACAAAGCATATTCTCAGTTGGGGACCAGTGGTACCGGTAATCACTTCGTAGAATGGGGAGAGCTGATGCTTGAGGAAGGCGCTTTGGAAGGTATTCCAGGTGGAAATTACCTTGCCTTATTATCTCACTCGGGTTCTCGTGGTTTTGGCGGAAATATCGCGAATCACTATAGTTCAGTTGCAATGACTAAAACCAAGCTTCCAGCTGAGGCAAAACATTTGGCCTGGTTGGATATGGATACGGAGGATGGACAAGAATACTGGATTGCAATGAATTTGGCGGGTGAATATGCAAGTGCGAATCACCATGAAATCCACAACAAAATTTCAAAGGCCTTGAATAAGGAGCCATTGATGCGAATTGAGAACCACCACAACTTTGCCTGGAAGGAAAAACTTGCGGATGGCACAGAGGTGATGGTTCACCGTAAAGGGGCCACTCCTGCAGGCGAGGGGGTTTTGGGGATCATTCCTGGCTCGATGAGCACACAGGGTTTTGTAGTCCGTGGTAAAGGAGATGCGACAAGCATAAATTCTGCAAGTCATGGTGCCGGTCGATTGATGAGTCGTTCTGCTGCTTTTAAAACATTAGATAAAACGGCAATTGCAGCGAATCTGGTAGATAAACGCATCACGTTGATGGGTAGCGACATGGATGAGGCGCCAATGGCTTATAAAGACATACATGCGGTGATGGCTGCACAGAAAGATTTAGTGGAGGTATTGGCAACGTTTCAACCGAGAATTGTTAGAATGGCCAATCCAAAAGAAAAGCCTGAGGATTAATAATAAAGACAAGGAGGTGTGATTATGAAATTCAACCTATTGAGCAGAAATAAATATCGGATCTTAAACTATGAAGGCGAAACGGCTTTCAAGTTGAGTCCGGAGATGGAACTATATTCCACGGTGGTTACCTGGAGCCTTAACGACTCTTTCTACGAGAAGGATGAGGCGAGGCTGCAAAGGCTTCGTGGATTGATGTCTGAGTGTGATCCGGTATTCATAGGCAAACTGGCTGTCTACACACGTACGATAATGCACATGCGCTCCGCACCATTGGTGCTGGTAACTGAGTTGGCTAAAATGCACTCTGGCGACGATCTGGTTTCAAAAGTAACAGACGGAGTAATTCGTCGAGCGGATGAGATCACTGAGCTTCTGGCTTGCTATGCATTGTTAAATGAGCGTCAAGGTTCGAAAACCCTAAACCGCTTGTCAAAGCAAATTCAGAAAGGCTTGAAGCTAGCGTTCAATCGATTTGATGAATATCAATTTGCAAAATACAACCGTGATGGTGCTATTAAACTGCGTGATGCATTGTTTCTGATTCACCCGAAAGCGAAGGATGAAGCACAACAAGGTTTATTCAACAAAATAGTTGACAACAAACTCGAGGTTCCTTATACCTGGGAAACAGAATTATCCGCCTTAGGTCAGCTGAACTTTGATAGTGAGGAAACCAGAGCAGCTGCATTCCGTGCAAAATGGGAAGAATTGGTCGATAGTGGCAAGTTAGGTTATATGGCGCTGTTGCGAAACCTTCGGAATTTGTTATCCGCAGGGGTCAGTTACAGTCATTTGGTTGAAGTCTGCCGAACTTTGAGTGACCCTACGAGGGTAGCTCATTCTAAGCAGTTTCCTTTCCGTTATTTGGCTGCTTATCGGGAATTGTTCAATTCCGGATCGGCAAATAAGGGTGCAAGTAGTGGCTATTACGGTGAAATAATGGACGCATTGGAGCATGCAGCAATTGCAAGCGCGGCTAACATCAGAGGCTTCGACGAAAACACACGTGTATTGCTTGCATGCGATGTATCTGGCTCCATGCAGACGCCGATATCCGAGAGAAGTAAAGTTCAGCTGTACGACATCGGTTTGACGTTGGCAATGGCACTTCAATCCCGGTGTAAAAATGTTGAAGTTGGGATGTTCGGGGATACCTGGAAAATGATTAGGGTGCCAAGAAGTCGCATATTGAGCAATGTGATGGAATTCCACCACCGTGAAGGTGAAGTTGGTTATTCGACCAATGGCTATCTTGTATTGAAAGACATACTAGACCGGAAAGTGAAGGTTGATAAAGTGATGATGTTCACAGATGGCATACTATGGAACACCAATAAAGACGGTGCGCAGCTAAAGACACTATGGGCAAAATACAAAGCCAAAGTATCGCCTACGGCTAAGATGTACTTGTTCGATTTGAAAGGGTATGGACAGTCGCCGATAGAGTTAGTGCGCAGTGACGTTTATCTGATCGCAGGTTGGAGTGATAAAGTTTTTGACGTTTTAGCAGCCCTTGAAGACGGTTCATCAGCTTTAGAGATGATAAAGAACATTGAGTTATAATGGCGTGGGAGGTAAAATGCCCCTTGCATTAAGAAATTAATTTAAGGATGCCGTAGAAACGGGTTACTTCGCACCATTGGAGGGGGTGGGCAGTGTGATGCAAATCGTGCTGTGGGTTCGAGTCCCAAAAGCGGTCCCCCGATCCCGGTTCGCCTGTCGCTCCTTAAAAAATAAAAAGGTGCCGTAAATATGCGATACATCGTGTCGTCGGTTCGACTCCGACCGGTGGAGTGATCCATTGTAGCTCAGGTGGTAGAGCAGTCAAGCGCATATTGTCTGTTGCCCTTTAAACGAATAAATGAAAGATGCCGTAGAATGGTGATACTTCGTGATTGTACACCGTTGGAAACTAAAGAATTCGACTTCCAAAAGACACCTATCGTTAGTTGCTCTTTCATTTATTTATTGTATTATTATTTAAACTATTATGACAGACACCATACTTCAAAAACTGCAACAGCTGGAGCGGGATGAATCGATAAAGATACTTTATGCTTGTGAATCAGGCAGTCGTGCCTGGGGATTTGAATCGACTGATAGTGATTATGACGTCAGATTCATTTATGTCCGGCCAAAGGATGAGTATTTAAATATCATTGAGTCACCAGATTACACGGGTTTGCCCGTTAATGAAGTTCTCGATATTGCAGGTTGGGATCTTAAAAAAACTTTGAAGTTATTTCTTAAATCAAACAGCACCTTATATGAGTGGTTACAATCCCCTATTGTATATCAACAGGATCGTTTGTTTGTTTCCGAACTCAAGGAGCTGATGCCTAAATATTTCTCCTTACGTGCTGGAGCACATCATTACTTATCGATGGCTTACAATACCTTCAGAGATGACCTTCAGACCGATCAGCTTAAAATGAAAAGGTATTTTTATGCTTTAAGACCTATCCTCGCCTGCTTATGGATTTTAAAGCACGGGGGCGTTCCACCAATGGAATTTTCAAAATTGAGGGTACTGATAACTGATGGCGATATCCAAAAAACCATAGAGAGTTTACTCTCTAAAAAGAAAATAGCAGGAGAGAGTGAGCTAATGGAGAAGATACCTTTACTAAACCATTGGTTAGAGGCTACTATTGAATACTGCAGAGAAAATATTGGGAGCTTGCCGGCTGAACGGAACGACTCCATCGAACTTAGTGCACTATTTAAAAAACACCTGAATTGATGACCTACGAGCAGTTGAAGCGACAGAAGGAAATTATGTTATTGGATTGTATTAGTGGAAGCACCGCTTACAATCTGAATATTGCGGGCTCTGATTTGGATAGAAAAGGTATTTTTATCATGCCCAAGAAACAGTTCTACGGCTTTGATCACCAACAACAAATAGCCAATGCAACAAATGATGAGGTTTATTTTGAAATTGGTCGCTTCATTGAGCTATTAACAAAAAACAATCCCAACATTATTGAGCTATTGAGTACTCCTGAAGAGTTTGTAACCTTTAGACATCCACTGATAGCGCTAATCAAACCTGAAAATTTTTTATCAAAGCTTTGCCTGGAAACGTTTGCAGGATATGCGCTAACCCAGATTAAGAAAGCCAAAGGCTTAAATAAGAAGATAAATAAGCCGATGGCACAGGCTCGAAAATCTGTGCTCGACTTTTGCTATATCTTACAAGGGAATAGCAGTATAGCAGTTGAAGAATGGCTAAAAGAACATAATTATCTTCAGCAGGACTGTGGGTTGATTTCGATCAACCATTTCCGCGATACCTACGTTGTGTTTCATCAGAAACAATTAAGAGAAGGAACCTTCAAGGGACTAGTTTCAGGAGTAGATGCTGACGACGTTCAAACCAGTTCGGTACCTAAAGAATTAGATAGCCTGGCTGTTTTAAATTTCAATAAGGATGCGTACTCCATTTACTGTAAAGAATTCAGAGCATACCGTGAATGGGAAGAAAAGCGCAGTGAAGTCCGATATCAAAGTACCCTTTCGCATGGCAAAAGCTATGATGCTAAAAACATGATGCACACGATGCGACTTTTAAATATGGCGGAAGAAATAGCGAAATACAACAAAGTAATTATTAACCGACCTGATAGGGAATTCCTGCTGAAGATTAGAAATGGAGAGTTTGAATTAGAAACGCTACTGGCCATGGCAGAGGAAAAGTTGGAAGCCATTAAGACGCTTTTCGAAACTTCCTCCCTGCCTGAAAAACCGGATTCGGGATTGGCGGAGGAAATCCTGGTTGAGATCAGAGCGCGTTTTTATCGCTTCTAATCAGTAAACTTCTCCAGTCTTGAGATCCTCAAGTTTTGGAGAACGCAATCTCCCAATTCCGTTGAAAAGTACCTTTACCCCCATTACTTTGCCGATGGCAGTCTTGTACGCTGTATTCAGCACTTTTTTACCACCTAAAAAGAGAGACACTTCTTTGTTTTTTACCTGAAGCCTAACGTCTCCACCATCTTTAAAATCATAACCCATGCCGCCCAGATATTTTGAGGAGCCATTAACCTTGACTTCAGAAAACTGATACTCTGAAAATGCTGCACAACTCGGTTTATAGATGGTGACCAAATGCCTGCTATTCTCGCCAAGAATAATGATGGTAGATTCGATGCATTGCACACCCGGCCTACTCTCTTCGGCTTCCAGGTTACAAGAATACTCAAAGTTTTCTCCACTAATGGAACTGGGATGAATGTTACTAAATCCAACTAGAAAAGGCTTAGATAGATCGAGGCCTGCAGAATCAAGTTGGTACGGAGACACATAAATGCGGTCTTTCGAAAGCGAACTTAAGCCGGCAATTGGAAAAGCCCTCAATGTATCGTTACCTGAATTGGCAACCCAGCCTTTGGTTTGCATAAATATGGTGACGGTATCAATCGGAATACCCCTAGACAATAGCTTCACATAGACTACCCCTGGGTTTCTGAAAAACTGGGTAATTTCCTTTTTACCAGAGATTTTAGTGGCAGTGCCCTCATCCATAAAATCTATGGTATACTGCTCCTGATCATCAATAACCTGTTTTGATAACAATTTAAAAACTGCGGTATGCGGTACCATGCCTACCGGATTCTCGCAGATTAATGAAACATGGTCTGGATTGAATTCTGCTTTTTTATTGAAGAACCACCATCCTATGCAAGCAAAAACTAGAACAAAAGGGATTATGATGATGAATGAGCTTCGTATTGAGGAATGGGTTTTGAAGTCTATCTGATTTTTACCATCTATCTGAGCTTTGGCATCCAAAGAAGCAAACTGCTCCGTTGCTACTTCCACTGGTTTAACTGGATTCGCCACTTTATAGATTAATTCAAATTCCTGCCAATCTCTATACCCGAGAAACTGTGCGAGTGCGTCGCGCGTTGCTTTTTGGGGATAATATCTTTGGGGAGTTTTTAGTCGGCCAAAGATCCGCTTCAGCGTGTTTTCGCTGAGGTATACTTTGGTTTGTTTTCCCAACTGGCTACTTAACGAATTGTAATCTGCCGTTCTCCATTCTGCAATTGGCTTTCCTCCCATCTGGCCCACTATTTTTTTGCAGCAAGCATCAAGCACACTAAAAAAAGCTTCATTAGAAGGCTGTACAGAAATTGGTTCCATTTGAGATTATAAACTGGTTAACAAACGATTAGACATCCAAATTACTGTTTGAACTTTGTATGAGGGCTTACGCCTTTTATTGGACCAATGCCAATAGATTTGTAATACACAGAACCGATCAAACCACTCAAACATAGAAAAAATACGTCAATCTATGTAACTAAGTCACCTCCAAGCATGAAAAAAAGCTATTTCAATTGCGTTATTATAATTATTTTCTTTCACCATAGCAGTATGGCACAAAAACACTTCAAAATTGAAACCAAGAATACCGTTTTACTATTGTCTACCGATAGTGAAAATGCGTTAATCACCGATTATCTAGGCAAGAAAATTGCCAACAGTGATGAGTATTCAATAATTTCTACGCTTGACAAGTTCAAACCAGGATCTGATGATCTTTACAACAAACGCGAAGCATATATCGCCTCTGGTTCGGTAAACCTCCTGGAGCCAGCTTTGAGCGTTACCCATGCCGATGGCAACAAATCTACCGTGCTTACTTTCCAAAGCATGAAGGAAACACAGATCGATGAAAACAGAAAGTTGACATCTATTCTGATGAAGGACCCGAAATATAATTTTGAGGTCGTACTCAACTACCTGAGTTATTTCACTGAAGATGTGGTAGCGCAATGGGCAGAAATTAAACATCAGGAAAAGGGAAATGTTGTTTTGAACAAGTATGCCTCCGCTAATCTTACGTTGAGTGGAAAAAAGTTCTTTTTAAAAAATCAGCACAGTAGCGCTATGAGAGAGATGCGATCTGAAGAGCAGCAACTGCTTCACGGGATCCGAAGCATAGATTCTAAGTTGGGAACACGCAGCAACCTTTTGCATTCTTCGTCGTTCATGATTTCCATCGATGGCCCCTCTGCAGAAGATACGGGAGATGTTATTGCCGGTTCTTTAGCCTGGACAGGAAACTTTAAACTAGACTTCGAAACCTTTGACGACTATTACCTAAGGGTGACGGCGGGCATCAACAACTTCTCCTCAAATTACACTTTGAAACCGAAGGAGAACTTTGTGACACCACGCTTTGTGTACACTTTCTCCAACAACGGAAAAGGGTTAGCAAGCAGGAACCTTCAAAACTGGGCTAGAAAGTATCAATTGGCAGACGGATCGGGAGAGCGTTCAACCATCCTTAACAATTGGGAAACCACTTATTTCGATTTCAATGATGAAAAGCTCAATAGCCTGATTCAAGATACCAAGAAATTAGGCGTTGATGTATTCTTGTTGGATGATGGCTGGTTCGGGAATAAATATCCTAGAAATGGCTCGACTTCAGGGTTGGGCGACTGGGAATACAACAAGCAAAAACTTAAAAATGGCATCAGTTCACTGGGAAAAGAAGCAACCAATAACGGGGTAAAATTCGGCATCTGGCTTGAGCCGGAAATGGTAAACCCGAAGAGTGAACTGTATGAACAACATCCCGACTGGATCATCAGACAGCCTGAAAGGAAAGAGTATTACATGAGAAACCAGTTGGTACTAGACCTAACCAACAAGAAAGTGCAGGATTTTATCTTTAAGGTAGTAGATCAAACCTTCGCACAGG